>UMAO01005862.1_pt1 | contig 31748 bp, 23 predicted proteins | sample 1963741 | NCBI WGS metagenome assembly UMAO01 (sample SAMEA4835919, study PRJEB28245) | human gut metagenome | biome: gut microbiome; material: fecal sample | place: Denmark | collected 2008
CCATGCCGTGTCCGGGCATTTCCAGTTCGGGAACGATTTCCACGTGGTGGGCTTTGGCGAAGGCCACCACTTCGCGCACTTCCTCTTGCGTGTAGAAACCGCGGTGTATGCTGCCGTCTCCTTCTACGCGCTGCGAACCGATGGTGGTCAGTTTGGGATATTTCTTGATTTCAATGCGCCATCCTTGGTCGTCGGTCAAGTGCCAGTGTACACGGTTGATTTTATAGGCCGACAACCGCTCAATTTCTTCTTTCACGGCGCTGACGGGCAGAAAATGACGGCATGGGTCGAGCATTACGCCACGATAGGTGAAGCGTGGCGCGTCGTTGATGCTGACGGTGGGCATTTCCCATGAAACTTGGTTTAAACCGTTGAAAGTCTGCTCTATTTCCGCTGGCAACAGCTGTAAGACAGACTGCATGGCATAGTAAAGTCCGGTTTCCGTAGAAGCCGTTGCTACCACCTTTTCCGGAGTGACTTCCAATCGGTATGCTTCCTTTCCCTTGATATTCTTGTCGATGGCGAAAGTGATGGCATTTTTGCTGCCCGCCTTGCCGCCTTTGAGCGTTATCTTGGATGCGCGTTTGAATTTTGCGGCAAACAATTTGGCCACGGTGCTGGCCTCTTTCCCTTTGCTCGCAATTCTCGTGTTGTTGTCGATTCTAAAAACTCCGGTGCCCTCGGTCATTTCCATGGGCGTCGGGATGATGTTGATGTCGCCTGCCGTCATGGCGTTTGGGAAACAGAGTCCAAGGCCAAGAGCAGCGGCAGCTATGAGGTTTTTTGCTTTTGCCATATCTTTTAAATGTGGTGTGTAAATGTAGCGTGTTTTATCTGCAAAAATAGTTCGATTTTCTGGATTGCACAAGTTATCTCCGCTTTCTTTTGACGCTGTGGAAGAAAAACAGGCATGACGAACTGCTCACTAAGAGTGGCGGCCCGTCATGCCTGCTTTCTTTATTCGAATGTTCATTCCTGCGGAGCGAGAAAGAGGCTCCAGTGCATTGGACTAGGTTCCTCGGCAATTACCCGTCTTTATTTGATTTTCAATATCATGTTAAGATGCAGCAACCCTTCCATCATGAAAGGTTCTGACGTGGCCTGAAAGCCAAACTTCTCATAGAAATGCTGCTTCGTGAGCTGCGATTCGATTTTGATTGTATCGAAGTCTTTGAGGAAACGTTTGGCAGCGTCAATGGCAGCTTGGAAAATTACCTTTCCATATCCCTTGCCGCGCTCAGTGGAGATGACTCTTCCGATGCTCACATCTCCCAACTTCGTTCCAGCAGGGCATATACGACAAATGGCTACGGTCTTGCCGTCTTGCGTGATCCAAAGATGGATAGCAGTCTGGTCGTTATAGTCAATGTCTTGGTAAACACAGTTTTGCTCAACGATAAAAACCGATGAGCGCACGTGTAGCAGGTTGTAGAGTTCTGATGTCGTAAGCTGGTCGAAAGTCTTGATGTGTAGCGTGCCCCCGTCGGCAAGTTCGTGCTTTTCGGAGATGCTGGATGGCGTCAAGGCATTGGTCTGTGTGTCAGTCGTTTCAGAAGGGTTTTGTATGAACATAGTTTTAGTGTGTTTCTTTCAAGGGGGGAAACTTTCAAGGGGGACGTTTTGTTTTTCTATCCCTTTGTGGGTCGATAGCTTGTGAGGAAAGTATTATTTGAAAACGAAATAAACGGCGGCCACCAAACAGCAGAAGGCCACCATGTGGTTCCAATGGAGCGATTCTCCGCGGAAGAGCGTCGTGACAATTATGGTGAAGACAATCAGCGACACCACTTCTTGAATTACCTTAAGCTGTATGAGCGAAAACGGACCGCCATTGTCGACGAAGCCGATGCGGTTGGCAGGTACTTGGCAGCAGTATTCAAAGAGGGCGACGCCCCAAGAGAATAGGATGACTGCAATCAGCGGCCAATGGGAACTCGTTCCAGTTTGTTGCAATTTGAGGTGGCCGTACCAGGCGAAAGTCATGAATACGTTTGAGAGAAGCAGAAGAAAAATAGTGTAGAATGCTTGCATTTTATGGGATATATATGTTTTGCGGCTGCAAAATTACAAGATTTCATTTGAAAAACGGATGGCATGGCGTTACAAAAAAAATCTGCGGCAGAAGTGGGGCGGCAAATAAGGATGTTTTTGCCCCCCCTGGCTTGTGGGAAGTAGTGGTATGGGAAACGCTGGTGAGCTAAAAATAAATCTGAAGGGAAAAGATGCCTTCATATCTTGTTGTCATTTTTTGAAAAGAGAACTGGCAGTTTCGCATCTGCCATCCTCGCTTCTTAAAATGCAGGCAGAGAGGAGGGGATGCGGTCCTTTATACTTAATTTATAGGGTGTTCGCAAAGAAAAAACGTCAAAATATTTGCCATGAAATAAAAAAGAAGTACCTTTGCACGCCGATTATTATCAAGTGGGCTCCTTAGGCCTGCGTCCGCATGAGCTGGCAATCTTGCTCATTGGCCGAGTGAGAAGGCCGTTTCAAGGCTTGCGGAAAAGATAAATATTAGTAGTTACACATTTTAAAAACAAAAGAAGAGTGGATACTTTAAGTTACAAGACCATTTCTGCTAACAAAGAAACTGCCCAGAAAGAATGGGTCGTAGTTGATGCTACTGACCAGGTTTTGGGTCGTCTTTGCACCAAGGTTGCCAAGCTTTTGCGTGGTAAGTACAAACCAAACTTTACTCCTCACGTAGACTGCGGTGACAATGTTATCATTATCAATGCCGACAAGGTAAGACTGACTGGTAAAAAGTGGACAGACCGTGTTTACTATACCTATACCGGTTATCCTGGTGGTCAGCGCGAACACACTCCTTCAAGCATCATGGCTAAGGAAAATGGTGCAGATCGTTTGCTCCATCGCGTAGTGAAAGGTATGCTTCCCAAAAACCGTTTGGGTGCTAAGTTGCTCAGCAACCTCTATGTTTACGAAGGCGCTGAACACAAGCATGAGGCTCAGAACCCCAAGGCAATTGATATTAACTTGTATAAATAATTAAAGCAGACATGGAAATTATCAACGCATTAGGTCGTCGTAAGAGCTCCGTCGCTCGTGTATATCTCACTGAAGGTACTGGTAAGATTACGATTAACAAGAGAGACTTGACTGAATACTTCCCTTCAACTATCCTCCAGTTCGTGGTTAAGCAACCGTTGACTTTGTTGGATGTTGCTGAAAAGTACGACATCAAGGCTAACCTCGTTGGTGGTGGTTTCACTGGTCAGAGCCAGGCTCTCCGCCTCGCCATCGCTCGCGCTTTGGTTAAGGTTAACGCCGACGACAAGAAGGCTCTTCGCGCTGAAGGCTTCATGACCCGCGACTCTCGTTCTGTTGAACGTAAGAAGCCAGGTCGTCCAAAAGCACGTCGCCGCTTCCAGTTCAGTAAACGTTAATATTCGGCCATTTACTGCTGGATTACGTTTAGCATCTAAACCATTGGGACTTCCCTTGGTGGAGAACTACCCGATGGCTGGTTGAACTAAAAACTCAGGGTGCAGGTGAAACGCTTGTGCCCAAACAACTCAAAAGAAAGTAAACGAATAAACAAATTTCAAAATGTCAAGAACAAATTTTGAAACCCTTTTGGAGGCTGGCTGTCATTTCGGTCACCTCAAGCGTAAGTGGAATCCTGCTATGGCTCCTTACATCTTCATGGAGCGCAACGGCATCCATATCATCGATCTTCACAAGACTGTAGCCAAGGTTGACGAAGCTGCTGAAGCTTTGAAGCAAATTGCTAAGTCTGGTCGCAAGATTCTTTTCGTAGCTACTAAAAAACAAGCCAAGGAAGTTGTTGCTGAAAAGGCAGCTTCTGTAAATATGCCGTTCGTTACGGAGCGTTGGCCGGGTGGTATGTTGACCAACTTCCCGACAATCCGTAAGGCTGTCAAGAAAATGGCCAATATTGACAAGTTGATGAACGACGGCACTTTCTCAAACCTCTCTAAGCGCGAAATCCTCCAGATTTCTCGTCAGCGTGCCAAGTTGGAAAAGAACCTCGGTTCTATCGCCGACTTGAACAAGCTCCCTGCTGCGCTCTTCGTTGTTGACGTATGCAAAGAGCACATCGCTGTTAAGGAAGCTCAGCGTTTGGGTATTCCTGTGTTTGGTATCGTTGATACCAACAGCGATCCTACGCCTATCGATTTCGTAATCCCTGCCAACGACGACGCTAACAAGAGCGTAGAGGTTATCCTCGAAGCTTGCTGCGGTGCCATCGCTGAAGGCGTTGCTGAACGCAAGGCTGAAAAGGTTGACGCTGAAGCCGCTGGCGAAGGCGAAAAGGGTCGCAAGCGCGCTGCCAAGGCTCGCGTAGAGAAGGAAGTTGCTGCTCCTGAAGCAGAAACTCCTGCAGCTCCAGCTGAATAATAAATCATTTTGTTAAAACCAATAGGGTAGGTTCTAAAACTGCATCAATGACGTGATTTTAGGACCTATTCTTATAAAAATACTACTATAACTATGGCAGTAGGATTAGAAGATATCAAAAAGCTTCGCACCATGACTGGTGCTGGTCTCGGCGACTGCAAGAAGGCCTTGACTGAAGCTAACGGCGACATCGAAGCCGCTATCGAAATCATCCGCAAGAAGGGTCAGGCTGTCGCTGCAAAGCGTTCTGACCGTGAAGCAGCTGAAGGTTGCGTTCTTTGTAAGTATGAAAACGGTTTTGCCGCTATCATCGCTCTCAAGTGCGAAACTGACTTCGTTGCCAAGAATGCTGATTTCGTGAAATTGGCTCAAGATATTCTCGACGTAGCTGTTGCCAACAAGTGCAAGTCTCTCGACGAAGTTAAGGCTCTGCCTATGGCTGGCCACACTGTTGCTGACGCTGTTACGGATCGTAGCGGTATCACTGGCGAGAAGATGGAACTCGATGGTTACAGCTTCATCGAAGGTGAGAATGTTTCTGTTTACGACCACATGGGCCGTCACATGCTCTGCACTATGGTTCAGACCAACAAGCCTGCTGAAGAACAGGCTCACAACATCGCCATGCAGGTAGCTGCCATGAACCCTGTTGCTCTTGACGAGGCTTCAGTTCCTCAGGCTGTTAAGGACGAAGAATTGAAGGTTGCCATCGAAAAGACCAAGGAAGAGCAGGTGAAGAAGGCTGTTGAGGCTGCTTTGAAGAAGGCTGGTTTCAACCTCTACATCGCTGAAAGCGAAGACCACCTCGAAGAAGGTATCCGCAAGGGTAACATCACAGAGGAACAGGCACAGCAGATTCGCGATTTGAAGCAGGCAACTGCTGAACAGAAGGCTGCCAACCTCCCTGAACAGATGATTCAGAACATCGCTAATGGTCGTATGAACAAGTTCTTCAAGGAGTCTTGCTTGCTCAACCAGGAATACATCCAGGATTCCAAGATGTCTGTAACTGACTATTTGAAGTCTGCCGACAAGGAACTGACCGTTGTTGACTTCAAGCGTTTCACGCTCCGCGCTGAATAATTGAACAATCAAATAAACAAAAAATCCTCGCGAGGAAATTTCCTTCGCGAGGATTTTTTTTGTTTCTCTCCATGGAAGATGTGCTGTTTGCCAATTTGTTAAGCAACATTTTCCCCGCATTTCAGCAGTGTGTTTACAAATGGAAAGCTGATAAAGCGTTTTTTTTAATGACAATGCAACAGGACAACCGAAAGAAGAGGGCAGTAATGCTACCTTAAATCCCGCGCCGAGTAGTATCTTTAAAATGGTGGGTTTTAGAAGGATTCCTTGTCGGCGTTCCCTTGCTACGTCAGTTGATGTTGACCGCATTACTCTTCGTAATTTAAGGCCTTTGCTTTTTAGCGAATCTGGGACGAGGCACGAGCGAATCTGGGACGAGACACGACCGCGTCTGGGAGGAGATACGGTCGCATCTGGGACGGCGTTCGCTAACAAATATGGAATTTGATTTATTGGGGTCGTTGCACCACGATGATTATTTTATTCAACAAGTTTAAGGCCTGCTAATTCCATCACAATTTTACAAGCAATCTCTTCCATAAATATATTTACAGACGGATATTTATTGAAAAAAACATAACTATCATCTGAATACAAATTGTGTTCTGATTCATTCCTTAAATCTGTGAGACAGGATATATTTTTCCCATTTCTTTTAAGACCTGCATTTTGGATTATATCTTTTATTTTGTCTAATCCATCTATCTGAAAGTGGTTAATTGTACATTTTACTAAATCACCACCACCTTTATTCCCTTCTTCAAGTATATATTCAGCGTAAGAAGATGCCATAGCAAAAAGCATATTGAATCTTTGTGGTTCACTTACATAATATGAATCCACGAACTGCCTAACATACCTTGGCATGTCATTAATATGAGAATGATTAAGATGTGCATATTGTATAAATTCTGCAATATCACCTCCTTTTGTGCGCAAATTAATTGGAGAGGTATTTTTCTCGAAAGTATGTTTCTGACTATACATCTTAACTTTCGTTTGGTTATTTGCTTCATCATTACGAAACTCGTAGAGTATTTCTATCGGACAGCAGCAATATAGAGATATTAAGCTTATCACATAATTTCGAATGCTTTTATGACAAAACAAATATGTTGAATTTTCATCATTATAGCAGAAGACAATCTCCCATTCTGATGTCTTGATTGTTTTCTGTTTTGATTCCTCTGTCAATCCATCTATTTGTTTAGGCGGCAGATTGATAACAATACAATCATTTGTTGATTTATTTTTGTGTGTTAATTCAGCCCTGTTCAATCTTAATTCAAAAAGACCTTTTCTGTAACAAAAAAAACAATTGAAGATTCTTTCAAATTCGTCTCAATGTTTTTTTTATCAAATTGCAGTGTAAATTTCTCAAGCAAATCTCCATTATTAAGACAATCGGTAATAAACCTCGATATCTCTGACATGTTGTCTTTAGGTTGAAAAGCAAGAACGATATGATTATCTGTGTATGAAATATAAGCTTCACGCTCAATTTTTTTATTTCCTAAGTTGATTATTAAATGTGTCATGTTGTATTGCTTAATTATATTTATGAGTAACTCAATATAGGCCGAATCTATTATTACTGTTTTTCAACTTCCATGTCATATCAGGAACTGCGTGGCGACCTCATGGAGTGGGCTACTTGTAAATACCCTACATTTTTATGTCACATACAAGAATTTCGCCACGGGAAACTCCGTGTCTTCCCTTGTAACTACCCTACATTTTTATGTCACATACAAGACCGCATCATGGAAGATATCCATGCCCAGTCTTGTAACTACCCTACATTTTTATGTCACATACAAGGGCTGGCAGAAATGGCGCTCTGCACCTCTACTTGTAACTACCCTACATTTTTATGTCACATACAAGTTGCTTTGTCAATACGTCCACACAACCCCTCTTGTAACTACCCTACATTTTTATGTCACATACAAGAGAACGATTCAACATTGGATGCCAAAAGACCTTGTAACTACCCTACATTTTTATGTCACATACAAGGTATAATGTATATGTAATTGTGACACAGAGTAAAAGGATAGGATGCACTTACTATAAAGAGTTTCTGATTTCGTTTGAAAAGATTCTTACGAATATTTTCTACATGATTTCATTCTGCTTTCTTTCAATGCATCTTTGTTTTAGCAATGACACTAAGTGTCAATTAGCGCTAATGTTGGCTTACAATTCCATTATTTCTTTATACTGAAAGGAGGTGATGCTCCATTATACAAAACTCATTGTATGATGCTTTCATTTTTTTGATGTCAAAGAACTCTTTTGATTTTGTGATTTTCTTCTTTTTAGTTGAAGTATCGTTGACTATAGAATTCTTTATATTGAACGCAGCAAGTGTGTCGCGATTATGTTGTATGCCATCAGAAGTAACTATTTTTCTTTCTGATATTTTATGCTCTGTAAAACTCTCGTTAGTAAAGTCAAACTGCGTACATGCATATGATGCAGGAACATCATAGTATTTGCCTTTAGGATAATAAAGCAATTTGTTTTTCAATATCACTAAAAACTCCGAAGGTGCTCTGTTCTTTATTGATTTGCCGTATCGCTTTTTAGACCTTATCCTTCCTGACTTTGTCACACTTGTAGCTTTTGTTCTTGCCTGCATAGACTTATATGAATTTGCTTCAACTTTGAAAGTGTCACCATATTCAAGTAAAGTATTGGCAAGCTCATTATGCGCAATCTTTCTTTTGGCAGCCAATTTACGTTGAGCATCAGCCAACTGCTTTCTTGTTTCGTTGTAAGCTTTAGAAAAACATGTTTGACGCTGACCTTTAATAGTTGTACCATCTTCTTTATACATGTGAGGATTAGTAGCTCTGCGACTTCTATCAAGTTTCCTTTTTAGTCGAGCAGTTTTCCTCTCGTCTTCTTCTATATTCGGTGCAAGTTTTAGTATTTCTACCTTATTGTCGCCAACTATGGCTATTTTGCTCGGACCTGGATCTATGCCTACTATTCCAGTTCCAATATTCCTGCCCTTATTATAAGGGATTCCGTCAAAAGTGAACTGGACATAATACTTATATTGGCTTCTTATCAATTTCCGTACTATTCCAATTCTACATATTTTTTGAGACAGCGCAAATAACTCATAATCACTTTTCTTATTTACTATAAAAGGTATTGTACATATTATTTTCTTTGTACATGTAGATTTAATTCTTATTGTGAAAGTACTGAGGTCATAATCAAAACCACAAAACTTTCCTTTCTGATTTCTACTACAAAATATATTAACGACCTTGGTGGTTTTCACAAAATCACCATTACCAAAGAGTTTTTTATCCCAAGCACTCCAAGCACATTGAGAAAGATATTGCAAAAACATGGAGTTTAATCCACATTGGTATAAAGCCCCCTTTGTGTCTGCTTTAAAGAATGCATCCAAACCATATTGCGAGAATCCATTTTCCTTCATGTAGTTTTTAAAGGCAACAACACTTTTGCCTTTCGCTTCCTTGTATGCCTTAGAATGCGAAAGGTAAATGTAACGACGAACAAGTTTTCTTTGTCTGTCATTATAGAAAGTTGTAAGCATTCTCATTATTTTGTCAATCCTATCCTCCTGCCATTTTTCGGTGCGAAGTGGAAATGTAACGACGAATGCTTTTTGATTCTCTTTATGTGTCATACACGTTCGTTTAATAACTTGCTGCAAATATAGCTATTATTTTTAAAACGACCTAATGCCCATTAATGAATGTAATACATAATGGAATAGTTGTAATTCTGTTTAAAAGAATAAAATACACATAAAAACTATTTATGACGCATAAATTATGTTATTGCTGGGGATGAAATATTGTATACAATAACAAGGGGTATTATATATGGTTCGTTGACCTTTTAAAACATTTGTTTCAAAGTTCCCACCTTTCCGTATTCAGAAAAGATGAGAGCTTTGAATGGTCTGCTACGAAAAAACTGCGTTATGTTTTCCATCCCGTATAGTGTCTCGTCGAGAATCGCGTCGTTTATACGATGCTGTTGCGCCGTTTCTTATATTGTGCCGATTTTTCTTTGGCCAATGCCTGCATGTCAACTGCAACATCGACTTCGTCTACAATCTCCACTCCAGTCATCGTTTCGATAATGTCTTCCATTGATACCACACCTCGAAGACAGCCGTATTCGTCAACGATGATGGAGATATGTTCCCGTTTTTCGAGCATCTTTTCCCAGATGTTATACAGTGATTCTCCCTCACCGAAAGAAAGGATGGGACGTATCAAGTCAGACAGTTTTGTTTGGAATTTATCTTCCGACAGATATTTCAGCACCATGTCTTTCAACACATACCCGGTGATGTATTCCTTGTCTTTGTCATATACTGGTATGCGCGAGAAATTCCATTCCTGCTGTTTGTAGAAGTCTTTGACCGTGAGATTCATGTTTGCTGATTCCACAACAATGAAAGGTGTCATTACGTCCTTGGCCTTGATGCCCGACAAGCGGATGCAGTTCTTGATGATTTTGCTTTCAGACTCTCGGAAAATGCCTTCGGTTGTGCCAACGTCAACCATTGCAGACACTTCTTCGCGGCTCATAGAGCTTTGTTTGCCCTTGGGCGTAAACACCTTCGTTATGAGTTCGGAAAGCAGCACAAGCGGATAAGTGATAACAATCAATATCCGTATGATTTTCGTGGACGGCATTGCAAGTGAGCGCCAGTAGGAAGCCCCGATGGTTTTCGGGATGATTTCAGAGAGCACCAGGATGAGCAACGTGAGCACGGCTGAGACGATGCCAAAATATTCTTCGCCAAAAAGTTTGATGGATTCAGCGCCGACACCAGCAGAACCGATGGTGTGTGCGATGGTGTTGAGCGAAAGAATTGCACCCACCGGACGGTCGACATTGTCTTTATAGTCTTTCATCAAAGAGGCCGTTTTGTTGCCTTGGCTTTCCTTCATCGTGATGAAAGACATGGGGGTTGAGAGAAGCACCGCTTCAAGAACGGAGCATAGAAAGGACATCGAAAGTGCGCCTAAAAAATATAAGATGATTAAGCCCATTAATTATAAGTAGGTATTCAGAATTTATAATATCCATGTAGGGAAAAGCCAGTTTGATATGCTTGACTGCATTTTTTGTCATCCCTATGCGCTTCTTTTAGCGCCTAAACGTTGAGCGTCAAAGCGGTATCGCGCCATGGAACTAAAACGTTTTGGAAGGTTGCCCATCCGAAGTTCAAAGTTAACTATTTGGCGGCGATTCTGACCATTTTATAGGAGATAATTATGAATATTTAGTAGGCTGGTTTAAGTATTCTTTGGTTCATGCCTTCAATCTCACATTCAGCTGTGGATTGCGGATTATTGCTGTTCTGTGGTATAGTGCAAATGTTTTTATGTTTTCGGGGTTCTTATTGATTTGCTTGTCCCCGCATGAGTATTATTACTGCCTTCAAAGCCCCGCTTTTTGCTATGCTGCTGTAAGTCGGCCAATTCCCAAGCCAGCATTTTTGTGAATTATCTGTTAGAATAAAAAACAGGCTCCCATCTATTCAGTTTGTGAAAGATGGGAGCCTGTTATAGTCATGCCAAGCAAGATAGTAGGGAAATGTTTCAGGTCGTTTCTTGTCGGCTGCTTGGCTGATTTACGGTATTATTTATCAATACTCCTGCCAGCACTTGATGTCGAGTTCGTCGAGCTTCACGGTGCAGAAAGCGTAGATGAAAGCCGATGCCAGACGTGCGTTGGTGATGAGTGGCACGTTGAGGTCTATGGCTGCACGGCGAATCTTATATCCGTTGCTCAATTCGCCAGATGAGAGGTTCTTCGGCACATTGACCACCATGTCGATTTCATGGTTGTGGAGCATGTCGATAGCTTGCGGATGTCCCTCTTCGCTTGGCCAGTAAACGAGGTTGTTCTTGATGCCGTTTTCTGTCAGATAGCGGCTTGTTCCGCCTGTTGCGTAGAGCGTGTAGCCGTGAGCCTGAAGCATCTGGCAGGCAGCCAGCATTTCGGCTTTCTGCTTGCCGTCGCCAGTTGAAAGCAGGATGTTCTTCTTCGGGATGCGGTGGCCAACGGAGAGCATAGACTTGATGAGCGCAGTTCGTGAGTCTTCGCCCAGACAGCCGACTTCGCCCGTTGAAGCCATGTCGACACCGAGGACTGGGTCGGCCTTCTGCAAGCGGTTGAATGAGAATTGAGATGCTTTGATGCCGACGTAGTCGAGGTCGAAGAGGCTCTTGGCCGGTTTCTCCACTGGCAGGCCGAGCATGATGCGAGTTGCCAATTCGATGAGGTTGATTTTGAGAACCTTGCTGACGAACGGGAAGGAACGTGAGGCACGCAAGTTGCACTCGATGACCTTGATGTCGTTTTCTTTGGCGAGGAACTGGATATTGAACGGACCAGAGATGTGAAGTTCCTTGGCAATCTGCTTGGAAATCTTCTTGATGCGGCGGGCCGTTTCAACATAGAGCTTCTGCGGTGGGAACTGAATCGTGGCGTCGCCAGAGTGTACACCGGCAAACTCGATGTGCTCAGAAATGGCGTAGGCGATGATTTCACCGTCTTTTGCAACGGCGTCCATTTCAACCTCCTTGGCATGCTGCATGAAGCGGGAAACAACCACTGGGTGCTTCTTCGACACGTTGGCGGCCAATTTGAGGAAGCGTTCGAGTTCTTCCTGGTTTGAACATACGTTCATCGCAGCGCCAGAGAGGACATACGAAGGACGTACAAGTACAGGGAAGCCAACGCGCGAGATAAACTGCTGGATGTCGTCCATAGAAGTCAGTGCGCTCCATTCCGGCTGGTCAACACCGATTCTGTTGAGCATCTCTGAGAACTTTTCGCGGTCTTCAGCGTTGTCGATGTAGCGTGCTTGCGTGCCGAGCAGGTTCACGTTTTCAGCATCCAGGCGCATTGCCAGGTTGTTAGGAATCTGTCCACCCGTAGAAACGATGACACCATAAGGCATTTCCAGTTCGATGATGTCCATCACGCGTTCGAAGGTGAGTTCATCGAAATAGAGGCGGTCGCACATGTCATAGTCCGTTGAAACCGTTTCCGGGTTGTAGTTGATCATGATGCTGCGATAGCCTTCGCGGCGGATGGTGTTGAGCGCCTGAACGCCACACCAGTCAAATTCAACAGACGAGCCGATGCGGTATGCACCAGAACCGAGCACAACAACCGAGCGCTTGTCGTGTTCAAACTGGATGTCGTGTGCAATGCCGCTGTAAGTTACATAGAGGTAGTTGGTCTGAGCTGGATACTCAGCTGCCAACGTGTCAATCTGCTTTACAACGGGAACGATGCCAGCTTGTTTGCGGCGTGCACGAACAGCCATGATGGCCTTTTCGATGTCCATGTCTTGCTCCATACCAACGGCGCGTGCAATCTGGAAGTCGGTGAAGCCCTGAATCTTGGCTTTTCGCATCAATTCGTTGTCGAGCACGTTGATGCTGGTGCAAGCGTGGAGTTCCTGGTCGGTTTTGTGGATGTTATAGAGTTTCTGGAGGAACCAGCGGTCGATTTTCGTCAGATCGTGAATCTGGTCGATGGTGTATCCAGCCTTGAAAGCCTTTTCAATGACAAAAATACGTTTGTCGGTCGGTTCGCGCAGAGCCTCGTCAACGTTGTCAATCTTGATTTCCTTATTGTCGACGAATCCGTGCATGCCTTGGCCGATCATGCGGAGGCCTTTCTGAATCACTTCTTCGAAGGTGCGGCCGATGGCCATCACTTCGCCGACGCTCTTCATGGAAGAACCCAGTTCGCGGTCAACGCCACGGAATTTTCCCAAGTCCCAGCGAGGGATTTTGCAGACAACGTAGTCGAGTGCTGGTTCGAAGAAGGCGCTTGTTGTTTTCGTCACAGAGTTCTTGAGCTCGAAGAGGCCGTAGCCCAATCCCAATTTGGCGGCAACGAAGGCCAAAGGATAGCCCGTCGCTTTTGATGCCAAGGCTGAAGAGCGCGACAAACGGGCGTTGACTTCGATGACGCGGTAGTCTTCAGAATTGGGATCGAAGGCATACTGAACGTTACATTCTCCGATGATGCCCACGTGGCGTACGATGCGGATGGAGAGCTCGCGGAGCTTGTGGTATTCAGAGTTCGTGAGAGTCTGCGATGGTGCGATTACGATACTTTCACCTGTATGGATGCCGAGCGGGTCGAAGTTTTCCATGTTGCAGACCGTGATACAATTGTCGAAACGGTCGCGCACCACTTCGTATTCAATTTCCTTCCATCCCTTCAAACTCTTTTCAACGAGCACTTGTGGAGAGAATGAGAACGCCTTTTCAGCCAGTTTGTTGAGCTCTTCCTCATTGTCGCAGAAGCCGGAACCCAAACCGCCGAGGGCGTAGGCAGCGCGGAGAATCACTGGATAGCCCAGTTCTGCTGCAGCCTGACGTGCCTGTTCGATGGTTTCGCAGGCTTCGCTCTTGATGGTTTTGACGTTGATTTCGTTGAGCTTGCCGATGAAGAGTTCACGGTCTTCCGTGTTCATGATGGCTTCAACGGGTGTGCCAAGCACCTGAAGGTTATATTTCTCCAAGATGCCGCTTTGGAAAAGTTCCACGCCGCAGTTCAAGGCCGTCTGTCCGCCGAAGGCGAGCATGATGCCTTGTGGACGTTCCTTTTCGATGACCTTTTCAACGAAGAAGGGAGTGACAGGCAGGAAGTAGATGCGGTCGGCAACACCTTCTGACGTCTGTACAGTGGCGATGTTCGGGTTGATGAGAACCGTTTCGATGCCTTCTTCCTTGAGGGCCTTCAGTGCCTGAGAGCCAGAATAGTCGAATTCGCCCGCTTCACCGATTTTAAGTGCGCCAGAACCTAAGAGGAGAACTTTCTTTATATCGTTTGACATATTATCTTGTTTTAATGTGGTGTGATTTAGATAAGCAGGTGGCAGGAATCTTTCTTCTATCTGGAAAGCTCCGTTGCTTCGCAGATATGAAACGGCTTCTGTTGTCCTAATTATACCTTATATATTAGTCGTGCCCACCAGCTTAATGGTCATTTGTTTACAGCAGTTTTACGAAATCATCGAAGAGGAACTCCGTGTCGACAGGACCGCTGCATGCTTCCGGATGGAACTGTGCAGAGAACCAAGGATTCGTTTTGTGTCGAACGCCCTCGTTAGATCCGTCGTTCATATTGATGAACAAAGGTTCCCAATCGCTTGGAAGCATGTTGTTGTCAACGGCATAGCCGTGGTTTTGGCTGGTGACAAAGCAGCGGTTCGTGCCCACCATACGCACTGGCTGGTTGTGGCTGCGGTGTCCGTATTTCAGTTTGTAGATAGACGCTCCGGCCGCTTTTGAGAGCAACTGGTTTCCCATGCAGATGCCCATGCAGGGGCGAACGTTTGGATTTGCAAGGAACTTCTTGATGTTGGCAACGGCATCAGCGCAAGTGTCGGGGTCGCCAGGGCCGTTGGCCAGGAACAGACCGTCGAATTCCATGTCGTTGAAATCATAATTCCAAGGCACGCGGATGACTTCTACACCGCGGCGGATGAGGCAGCGGATGATGTTGTTCTTCACGCCGCAGTCAACGAGAACCACTTTTTTCTCAGCTCCCTCGTTGTATCGGATGATTTCCTTGCATGAAACCTTTGCCACATAGTTCACGCCATTGTATTCTGCAGTCGGGATATTGTTGGGCTCATCGTCGAAAACGATTTTTCCCATCATCACGCCATGTTCACGGAGTACCTTCGTCAGCTCTCGTGTGTCGATGCCTGTGATGCCTGGCACCTTTTCGCGCTTGAGCCAGTCGCCGAGACTTTCAACGGCATTCCAGTGGCTGTATGTCTCGCTGTAATCACTCACGATGATGGCCGAGGCATAAATTTTGTCGCTTTCCATAAAGGTGGCCAATTTGTCGTCTCCAACCGTGAAAGGAGGAACGCCATAGTTGCCGACCAAGGGATAGGTAAGCGTCATCAACTGTCCTGCGTATGAGGGGTCGGTGAGGCTTTCTGGATACCCCATCATGGCGGTGTTGAACACCACCTCGCCCGCTACTGGGCTTTCGTAGCCAAATGACTTACCGTGGAACTTCGTTCCATCGTCTAAAATAAGTGTTACGTTTCGCATATATATAGTTTGTGTTTTTTCTGGTACGGCATCCCCAGAGATGCAGTCTTCTGAAAGCTGCCGTTTGGTTATTTCAATTGTAAGTAATGGTAAAAAATAACTTGTGCAATTTAGAGGAATAAGGAGTTATATCTTATGCCCTGTTAAAATTGCCAACTTATTCTTTCACCATTAGTTAAATATGAGTTTCTGATTGTCGGGCGATTCTTTCGTACTCCATTCTTATGGACTTCCCTGTTTCGCGTCGGCGTAAAACCATCAGTTCTTGTTTGGAAAGTTTGTCTCGTAGTAGTCGATAAATGCCTGGTTGACTCGCTTTGTGCCGCCGGGAGTCGGATAATCGCCGCTGAAGTACCAGTCGCCTGGACTTGTCGGACAGGCTTTGTGCAGTCCCTCCAGACTTTGATAGACGATGTGGATTTCGGTTGTTACGCCGTTGGGGCGCAAAAGTTCCGCCATTTTCTTTGAGATGTCATCGTCTGAAAATGGGGCGTACACTTCCTTCACAAAGTTCTTTATCTGTTCCTTCGGCAGGTTCTCCTGTTCCTTACAGCGCCTGTAAATGTCTTTCAGCCTTGTTTCCCCGCCTTGTTCCAAGGTGAGCGCAATGGCAGCCTTAAAGGCGATGAACTCATCCATGTGCGACATGTCGATGCCGTAGTAGTCCGGGAATCTTACTTGCGGCGACGAGCTGACAACAACGATGCGCTTCGGGTGTAGGCGGTCGAGGATTCTGATGATGCTCTCGCGGAGCGTTGTTCCGCGGACGATGCTGTCGTCAATCACCACCAGGTTGTCCTTTCCGGCTTCAACGCTTCCGTAGGTGATGTCATAAACGTGTGCCGCCAAGTCGTTTCTGCTGTTACCTTCAGCAATGAACGTTCGCATTTTGATGTCTTTCCATGCGATTTTTTCCGAGCGGATACGTCGGTCGAGAATCTTTGCCACCGTCTTGATGTCGGGGTTTGCCCCCAAGGCGGCAATGGCTTCCATTTTCTGCTTGTTGAGGAAATTGTCGAAGCCTTCCAGCAGTCCGTAGTAAGCCGCTTCGGCCGTGTTGGGGATGTAGGAGAACACCGTTTGGTCGAGTTCGCCGTCCACCGCCTTGAGAATGGGCGCCACCAAAGTGCGTCCCAGTGCTTTCCTTTCTTGATAGATGTCTTTGTCGGAGCCGCGTGAGAAATATACCCTTTCAAACGAGCAGGCCGCCAAGTTCTTTGGTGTGAGAATTTGCTCCGTTCTGAACTTGCCGTCTTTGCTCATGATGAGTCCTTCTCCCGGCTTCAGTTCATGAATCTCTTCCGCTTCAAGGTCAAGCGAAGTCTGGATCACCGGACGCTCAGAAGCCACCACCAGCAGTTCGTCGTTTTTATACCAAAAAGCAGGGCGAATGCCCCACGGGTCGCGAAGCGTAAACATTTCGCCGCTACCAGTGACGCCACACAGCACGTACCCTCCGTCCCAAATCGGCGCTGCCTGTTTGAGAATGTTGGCCACGTTGATGTGGTCTTCGATATATTTTGTAATCTCCGTGCCTTCCAGCCCCATCTTTTGCGCCTCAACAAAATTGCGCTCGCTCTCTCGGTCAAGCCGGTGTCCCAGTTGTTCGAGCAGGATGTAGGTGTCCGACACCATGCGCGGGTGTTGTCCCTTCGAAGCGATTTCCTCGAAGATTTCCTCAACGTTTGTCATGTTGAAGTTGGCGCAGATACATAGGTTTTTGGCGCGCCAGTTGTTTCTTCGCATGAACGGGTGTACATAAGAAAGGCCACTCTTGCCGGTTGTTGAATACCGCAGGTGGCCCATGTAAATCTCTCCCGCAAAGGGAATATGACGGCTGGCGAATTGTGCATCCGCCAGTTGCTTGTTCTCAAAATTCTTGAAATTGCCGTGAACGGCCTTGAAGATTTCTTCAATGGCCGTTGTGCCCAATGCCCTCTCGCGGAAGAAGAATTCTTCTCCCGGCGCGGCGTTCATCTTGACGCTTGCCAAGCCTGCGCCTTCCTGTCCGCGGTTGTGCTGTTTCTCCATCATGAGATAGAGTTTGTTCAGTCCATACATCCACGTGCCATATTTCTGCTGATAGAAATCCAACGGCTTCAGCAGTCTGACCATGGCAACGCCACATTCGTGTTTGAGAGGTTCCATTGTATGATGTTTTATGGGGAGGACAGGTTTGCCTGTCAAGAGAAGGGAATTTACGCCAACCTTCTTATGCCCCTTAGAGTTAAACGGTTTTTGTTGCAAACGCTCTTTGCTTTCTGCCCGAAGGCCGTTCCGTTTCAGCGTTTGGGCAAAGTTACTAATTATTTTCCGTTTATTGTCATATTGCATCACCGTATTGTTGCAAACCATGCCCCACGGCATTGTTTTCTTAGAATCCATCGCGCCATTCAGTCTGAAATTCGTATCTTTGCAGTTTCTTTGGGGGCGTACGGAGCGTTCAATCGTGATGATTTGCAATTTGCGGAAGTTCGCCATGCAGCTTTGCTATTGGCTGCTTGATGTCCTTCCAGCCCCAGCTAATATATCAGAAATGAATCCAAAAGAAATGAACATCTCTGCGGCGTTGTTTGACCTTGACGGTGTCATCATTGACACGGAGCCGCAATACACGGAGTTTTGGGCCGCCATGGGGCGTGAGTTCGAACTGCCAGATGCTAATTTTGCAGCGGCAGTGAAGGGGCAGACCCTTACCTATATTTTCAACACCTATTTTCCTGAGGTCTCGCAGCAGGATTTTTTGCGTGAACGACTGAACGAATTTGAGCGCCACATGAGCTACCCCTACATTCCTGGAGCCGTCCGCTTTGTGGAAGGATTGCGGGAGAAAGGCATTCCGGCAGCAGTCGTGACCAGTTCCAATCAGGCGAAGATGGCCCAGGTCTATGCCGCACATCCCGAACTCAAGCAACTTTTTACGGCCATTCTGACTTCAGAAGACACGCCGCGCTCAAAGCCCGCTCCCGATTGCTATCTCATTGCCGCCGAGCGCTTGCAATGTCCCATACGTTCGTGTGTTGTTTTTGAGGATAGCATCAACGGTCTGCGTGCCGCGCGTGATTCGGGCGCCTTTGTCATCGGTTTGTCCACCTCCAATCCCGTGGAAATGATTGCGCCGCTGTCCGATAAGGTCATCCCTCATTTTGAAGGCTTCAGCCTCTCTTGATAATAGAACATATAAAATGTGGAGCGTTCTAAAGCTAAGAAAATTAGAGCTGCCCCATAAAAATACACAAAAACAATGTCTGCATATTTAGTTGAAGATACCAGGAAGGTGACAGCGCCGCGCCTCCGTGAAATGAAAGCAGAGGGCAAGCAGATTGCCATGCTCACGGCGTACGACTATACCACGGCTTCCATTGTTGACGGTGCTGGAGTTGACGCGATACTCATTGGCGACAGTGCTTCCAACGTGATGGCTGGAAACATGACAACTCTTCCCATTACAGTTGATGAGATGATTTACCACGCCCGCAGCGTGGTGCGTGCTGTGAAGCGTGCCTTTGTCGTTTGCGACATGCCTTTCGGTTCCTATCAGGTGTCAACGGAAGAAGCCATGCGCAATGCCGTTCGCATCATGAAAGAAACAGGCTGCGACGCCTTGAAACTCGAAGGCGGCGAGGAAATCCTTCCTGCCGTGAAGCGCATCATCGCCTCTGGCATCCCTGTTGTTGGCCATTTAGGACTGACACCTCAGAGCGTCAATGTCTTTGGCGGTTTCGGTTTGCGTGCGCGTCAGGAGGCTGAGGCTGCGAAGCTGGTGAACGACGCCCATTTGCTCGAAGAGGCTGGGTGTTGTGCTTGTGTCGTTGAGAAAATCCCAGCAGCGCTCACGCAGCGTCTGGTCAAAGAACTCTCCATTCCAGTGATAGGTATTGGCGGTGGAACGGCTGATGGTCAGGTCTTGGTCGTCAACGACATGTTGGGAATGACCCAAGGTTTCAGTCCGAAATTTCTGCGTCGTTATGCCGACTTGCACACCATAATGACGGATGCCATCGGACAGTATGTTGCCGATGTGAAGTCGTGTGATTTCCCGAATGAAAATGAGAAATATTAATCTCGTTTATTCTGTCGAAGTTTCTTTACTTGCGGTGCACGGAACAGTACACTGAAAGAAGTAAATCTACAGATTCTAAGTGCATTACGATTTAAAATAATAACGCCTTAACCGTTGCCTGTTAGCGGTTAAGGCGTTCTTTTTATTGCTTCAAACTAAAGTGCACGTGTGACAAACGTGTCAGCCCCTGTTATCCTGCGTAAGAGTGCATTCCAGACAGGAAGAAATTGACACCAAAGTAAGTCATGAGCACAGTGAGAAATGCCAAGATGCAAAAGCCGTGGAAGCGTTTTGCACTGCGCAACCAGGGGAGAGAATGGCTGTGGAAGCCGATGGCATAGACCATGAAGGTAATCAAGGCCCATGTCTCTTTAGGGTCCCAGCTCCAGTAGGCACCCCAAGACTGGTTGGCCCACACGGCGCCCAAGAAAATGCCGATGCCGAGGAAGAAAACGGCGGGGTAGAGGAGCAGGCGTCCGAAAAGCATGAGTGGTTCGGCTTGCCGAGAAATGCACAGTCCGAGGATGCCTGTGAGCATGGTGAAAGCCAGCAAGGCGTAGCCTATCATTATCACGGAGACGTGCAGGCTCAACCAGGGCGAGGCGAGAACGGGCATGAGGTTCGTGATTTGCGGATTGCTTTGGCCGAGGTGTGACACCAGCAGGGCAAAGCCTCCCAGAAGGAAGCCGAAGGGAAGCAGAATGCGGAAGCGATGGTGGAAGATACTTGAAAATGCCAGTGTGCAGAGCGCCATGAATTGCATCGTTTCAAATCCGTTGCTCATGGGAATGTGGTCTGCAATGTACCATCGCAGCGCGAAGGCGACGCCCAACGCTGCAGTGGCGAGAAACAGCATGGCGGGGAGAATTTTTTGGTCGAGGACGTTGGTCTTGAGGTTTCGGATGCTCTTGTATGCCATCAACGTGAAAGAAATCAGGGCGCAGACGAAGCACACGATGAAGAGGATTTTCGTCGTGGGGATGCTGTTGTAGAGAATTTCAGCTTTGACGCGTTGGGGACTCAACGGTTTCACACTGCCGTCTTTTGGCAACGGCTTGATGAGTGTGCCGTTTTGCAGCATCATGATGAGCCCCACTTTCTCATCGGTCTCCGCAATGGCCTTTTGCAGCGGATCGGCGGATGGGGCAATCGCGTTGCCGTTTCCATTCCAATATCGGCGAAGGATATATTCGTTGCCGCGGAAGAGGTCGGTCAGTCGTGCATATTTTCCGTCAAGGCCCAGCAGTTGGCGCAATTCTTTGTTTTTGATCAGAATCATGGGTTCGTTTTGCCAGACGTCGGGGCGCAGGAGCCATCCCGAGACGACTTGTTCTGGCGACAGGCCGCCATAGCTGTCTTTCCCGTAGAGTTTCAGAATGAAATCGTGTGCCAGGGTGTTGAATGGGGCAACGCGTCCGTTGTAGACCACCTGCTTGGCGGCCAATGAATCGGCTTTTTCTCGGTTGAACGCCGGGAGCGAACGGGAGGCCGCGGAGAGGCAGGGGCTTGTGGCTGCCAGCATAATGATGAGTGTGCCTTTCCGGAGCAGAGGGTTTCGCAGAAGTCGCCGAAATTCTTCGCGGCGGTCAATGAGGACGAAGAGCATGGAGATGGCCAGCAGAATATAGCCCACATAGGAGAGTGTAGCTCCCCACGGGTCGTAGTTGACTGAAAGCCAGCTGCCCTGTCCGTCTTCATCGTAGGACGACTGGTAGAACCTATATCCTTCGATTTTCAGAATCTTATTCATTGAGACGCTGCATTTCTGTTTGATACCTTCGCGGCTGATGACCGTCAGGTGTGAAAAATAGTCGGCAGGCGTTTCCGTTCCTGGATAGCATTTGATGTCAAAGCGGTCCAGCATGACATTGAAGGGGAGGGGGAACGTGCGGCTCAGATCTTCGCTTTGGAAATTCCTGACGGGGACGCCTTGCGAGAGATGGAGTATGCCTTTTGTCGAGGTTAAATAGGTTAGTAGGCCTCCTCCCAGGATGATGGCAAAGGAAAGGTGGAGCATAAGAAGAGGGAGACGGTGCCATAGTTTACGCTTGACCAAGGCGTATATCATTAGAAGGGTGGCCAATGCCCATAGGGCTACAAACCAAGGCGTGTGATAGATGTGGTCTGACACAAAGGCACTCCCTTGATGGTGTTCAATGATGGTGGCGCTTGCCAGAAGAATGAGCAGAAAAACGTATGTGAAGATGATCAGATGTTTCATGAATGTGGCATGGAGAAAAGCAGCGACACGAAGTTTGTTTTCTCAGTTAGGTAAACAAAACTTCGTGTCGCGCATTTATTAGTAAGGGTGTCATACGTCAGATTCCCAAAGTGTCAGGAAATCGTTAGAATTTCGGGAAGGCTTCGTTGGTGATGGCTTTGGTGGCCATACATTCCATTTCAATGAGCCATCCCGGGCGGCATACGGGAGCGAGCACAATGACTTTTGGAATGTCGGGGAAACGACGGTTGAACATTTTTGAGACAACGGCATGGTCGGCGGGGTCTCTCAGATAGACAATCATTTGGCTGACATCATCAAATCCGCATTCGGCCTCCTTGAGCAGAGCATCGACATTTTCCCACATGCGCTCCGTTTGCTTGCGGATGTCGCCAACGTGCAGGATGTTTCCTTTGTTGTCAATGCTTGCCGTTCCAGAGATGAAGACTTGGCGACGGTCACCATAGTCAACGCGTGTGCCCCGTTCGAAACTGACGCCATATTCATAGGTGGGGTTCAGATGAGTTGGCGCGTAAAGATGCTTCACTTGTTTATCGTAGTCAATGCCCACGACTGCATAGTTGTCGAGTTGCACCAGTGTTTTGGGGTTGGCGTTGCGGCCGCCGATGCCCGTGCTCGCAATGAAATGTGTCTTTGGTGTGAGGTTTTGCGTGTAGAATTCCTCGTTGCGTGCTGAGACGACTCCTGCATAGTTGGTGTCGACGTTTTGGACGAAAAACCAGGTGCGTATGCAATTGTCGGCCAAATGGGCGCCGTTGTTGAGCAATTGCATGACATAGTCCTTCAGCAGTAGACTGGTTTGCCCTTCCGACGTGTCGGCTTCTGCCGTTGCACTGCCTCCCCATAAATGCGTGTATGCACCGTGTTTCACGCGATAAAGCCCGTGGGAGAAGTTTTCTTCGCAGATTTCTGTTTGCAGATTCACCCAAAGTGCGATTTTTGTACCGTCGAGCGGCGCCTGTTCAACCACGGAACAGGCACATGCTGGAACCTCTGGCACTGTTGCAAGCAGCGTGTTGTATTGGTTGGCAGCATCGCTGAGAAAATAGCGCTTGATCACAGAGGAGGCGCCTTTTAATGTTGTCTTGAGCAGAGAATAATAGTTGTTCAAAACAGCGTTGAGCTGCTCTTGGAATGTTTGTTCGGGGCATGTGGCGTGAATGATTACGTGGTATTCTGTCACACCATCCTTTGTCTCAAACTTAGAAATTTCAGCCAAGGAGTCCTCGGTCTGAACGGCTATTCTTTCCTGTATGTTAGTCATTCTGTTAGTGTTTCTTGTTATGTTTACAAAGGTACGAAAAAACAACCAACTACAACTGCTTTTTTCCTCGCCAGCATGTAAAATCACTATATGTGGGGATGTCTTGTCCTTTTTTTGTTGGCATAGAAACTGCCGTATAGCCATTCCTGTGATGAGGCAGGTGGGCAATACGGCAGATGTTTTTTGCAGTGTTTGTCTTCTCGCTATTCTTCGGCACCGTTGTTTATCCAGTCTTTGATGAGCTGGAGTCCGACAGGGTCCGTCACCATGATTTTCGAGTGGTTGTGTTTCCAGTTTTCGCTCACCTCTGTGGCGAGTGCTTCATAAAGAACACTGTTTGCAGCGTCGCCAGGCGTGACACGATTGTGGCCTTCCACCAGTTTGGCCGGCATATTCTTCATGCTTGCATAGCTCTCGCCTTCGTTCAGGTTGAGCGATGCCGCCCAGGCGCTACCGCTGTGGCAGTGGGAACATTGTTTGTCGAAAATTTGTTTCTGTATGCTGGCAAACATGCTGGCGTTGAGCGTGCCTGCGTTGATGCGAATCGTGTCGTTCGTGTTAGGCGCGTCGATGGTGAAGAAAGAGATGACGCGGCGCCGCACACTGTTGACTACGCAGACCTCCAAGGTCTTCACATTGTCGGGGATGCCCGAGAGCGTGACATCAGCTTGCCCGTTTTCGTCTGTTCGGATGCTCTTCGTTATTTCTGCATACGGACTGTTGTCAGAGAAGCCGGCAATGGAGATTGAATAGCCAGACGGCCATGTTTTTTGTCCTTCCAGTTTGACTTCCACTTTGGCAACGCGTCCCTCTTCTTTGAGGTTGAAGTCTTCTTCAGCAATACGCCCGTCGTCGCATGAGGAGAGAAGCGTTGCACAGAGTAGCAGCACATAAGTGATTGGTTTCATTTGAAATGGCTAAATGCACGTTGTGGGCGTGGGGTTAGAAATAATATTGCAGTTGCACGGTGGCAGAATGCGTGGCGAGACCGAGGTTGTCGTTGTCGCGGTCGAGTTGTGTGGCGTGTCCCTTTCGGCCCGTGTATTGATACATACCTTGGAGCTTGAGGTTGCAGTTTTTGAAGAAATAGTTTACGCCCACTGCCGGCATATTCAAGAAACCGTCTTTGCTTGTGCTGTTGCGGTTCATGAAATCGTAGCGTGCTGCGAGTTGCACCTGTGGTGTGATGAAATAGCCGCCTTGCAGATAGCCGCCCAGATAATTATAGTGTTCAGAGATTTTCTGACGTTTGGTGAATCCCACGTTCATCCAGTAGGCTTCAGCTGCAAAATACCAGCGATGGAGGAGCATAGCAAATTCAAATCCCATGCGGGCATCGTTGGTGCTCTCGTTCTCGCTTTCCACGTTCATTGAGCCCGATAGCCCGACGAGCATTTTCTTTTCGTGGAGCATATTGGGGTTGCCTTGCGTTGAAGGCATCGTTCCCCAGGGCATGTAGGTCAGTCGGCCCGCGTAAAGCAGTGATGGGATGTGCCAGTCATCGCTGAAAGTCTTTGTGGCGCTGTTGACTGCGGCTCCTGTGCCGTTGAAGAGCCCCACTTCATAGTCAAATTTGTTGTTGACAACGCCATGAAGTTCAACGCCAAGGTCAAAGCCCGTCGAGATGCTCGGCGTGACCGCATTGAGCACGTAGGGCATGATGGTCGACGTGGTGAGCGACGTTGGGAGTTGCGGGAAGAGCGTCTCACCAAGCGTCGTTAGATAGGCGTGTGAAAAAGGCGTTTTGAATTTACCAACGCGCACCTGTACGGGATTATTGAATTTGACGTCAAACCAAGCCTGCTGCAAAAGATAGCCGCCCGTTTTGGCTGCATTCAGAGAGAGGTTGAACGTGACTTTATTGAAGGCCTTGCCCGTGAATCCCAAAATGGCATTGGGGATGGCGAAACCGGAGTTGGAGACGTTGTCTTGGTTGTATGCCTTGTCGAGGCCCTCATCGTCATACCAATTGAAGTTGGCACTGGTTTGCACCAGCATGTAAGGCTTGAAAATGAAGTCGCCCTTTTTCGTTTGTATGGTGAATCCCTTGCTTCCGGCCAAGGACACCACACCGTTGTCAGTGTCGAGGTCTATTGGTTCGTAGTTGATTTTTCCGATGCCCTTGTCGTCGCTCTTCTCGTCGTTGGCTGTCTGTTCTTCAGGAGCTACGGAGGCGGTGGCTTTTTCTTCCGGGACATTCCCTTTCAATTCTGCAACGTTTGTTGCGTGGATATTGACGGCGCTCGCTGACATCAATGCCAACAGGGCGAAGCTTTTTTTATTCATTGTGTTTTCAGTTTTGTTGTAGGTGTGTAGGTACTTCTGTTTGAATGTGCTAAAGAGATTCCAGGAATTTCACGAGTGCATCGCGGTCTTTCTTCGGCATCTTCTTGAATATGTTTTTCGATGCTTCGCCTTCTCCTCCGTGCCACATGATTGCTTCAACGAAATTACGTGCGCGTCCGTCATGGAGAAAACAGGTGTGTCCGTCAACCTTCTGTTGAAGGCCGACGCCCCAAAGCGGTGTGGTGCGCCATTCGTTGCCGCGAGCCAATCCGCTGACGTAATTGTCGTTGAGGCCGACGCCCATGATTTCAGACCCCATGTCGTGGAGCAGATAGTCGGAATAGGGGTGGATGGTCAGTCCGCCGAGCCAAGGCAGGTGAGTACCGTTGAGCAGCGTGCTGCCCGATTTCTTGGTGTGTAATGTTGTAACGTGGCAGAGTTGGCATTTGGCCTTGTAGAAATTCTGTTCGCCAATCTTCAGCAGCTCGCGTTCAGAAACCGTTTGGTTGCCATAGTTGACCATGGTGGTGGTTGATCCGATGCGGCGGGCGGGGACACCGAGACATTGCATATAGAGGTCAACGTCTTCCATAGATTCAGTGGTGACGTCAAGACGGTTGCTATAGCACAGGCCCATCATACTTCCATATTGCTGTTGTGTCTGTCCCTGGCAGATTTCTTCAGGGAAGCGACTGTTGGTGGCTCCCATGTCGCTCGAGAAGCCCAGTTCCACGGTGAGGTCCAGATGTTGCGCCTTGTTGCCAGACAGGCCGACGCCTCGTACGCCCTTCTCCGTGATGTAGTTGCATCGGCCGCTGATGCCATATTCTGGATAGTTGCTTTTGGCGGCCAGAGCTTCAATCTCCGTGGGGTCGAGCGCCATCATCAGTCCCATGCCGACATGTCGCAATGGTTGGCGAACGGAGATGATCAAGTCCTCGGGTTTGACAGCGTCGGCAATGGGTTCTCCGTAGTTTTTCATGCCGTTGGTATACCATTCTTTGATGCGGTATTCTGGATAGGCCAATTCATATTTTTCTCCGTCGGGGAAAGCATACTCCTGCTTGTGCCATTTCACTTGCAGTTTGCCCTCTGGCTTCATGGTGTATTCTTTGCCGTTAGCGTCAACGTAGGTGCCCTGGATACACTGGTCGTGGAGCACACGTCCGTAGTCGGGGAAAAACGAACCATTCTTTCGGGTGATGTAAATCAGTCCGGCTGTGAAGCCCGTCTCGCCAGAGACCGTGCAGAATCCGTCGGCGTCGCATTTGCTTTCGTCATAGTTTGCCCAAATGGAGGGCTTCGTTCTTCCAGTGGTCATGTGGCAGCTGCGACAGGAGAAACCCGCATAGAGCGGACCAAGGCCGCCAGCCTCAACGTCCTTTCCGCTTGGAATGGCGTTGTCGTATAGTTTGTTTCCTGAGTTGAAGCGGGTGAGATATTTTCCCGCTACCCAGTTGGCCTCAACGTCGTAGGCCGTGGAGGAATTGAGAAAAATGGTAGAAATGTCGGCCGACAAGGCATAGCCCTCCGGCACTTTGATGTCAATGATGTCTATGCCGTCGTCGTCACTGCAGGCGTTGAGCGAAAGCATGATGCTGAAAAGCAGTGAGTGTTTCAGTAAACGTGTAACCATATAGTTGTTGGCAATGAAATCAATATTCGCTTTATGCTAAATGAGAGGGGGAATATAATGTAAAATGTATAATGCGCGATGCGTTGGCTTTACATCATACATCATACATTTTACATTATTGGTTAGTCTTTCCAGATTATTTGATGGTGCGTGGATTTCCGTCCTTGAAAATAAGGAATTCAAGTGTGTGGAAACCGCGAACGTTTTGCGCCGATTCAACCTTGGCATCGTCGTCGCCTTCAGCCCATTTGAGATCCGACCATTTCTGGGACTTCATGATGCTCACGATTGCGTCTTGGTCAAGAGGCCAGGAGTCCATGTTGGGGTCGAGACCAAAAGTGGCGACAGGACCGAAGAGGAAGGCTTCGCTCGTTTCCCACGGTTGGCGGGCTTCCAGCCAAGCTCGGCTGCATGCATAAAAACCTTCGTTGCTCGGGTTGGCCACAAAGGCGTTGACGGCGGCAAGCAGTTCGGCATTCTTTTCTTTCAAGTTGCGGTAAGTCGGCACGACGACATTATCAACATAATTGTTGACGATGTTTTGAAGCACCTCGTCACTGAGATGGTTGACAGCGTCGCGGAGATTTACGGCTGCTACGCCGGCTTCAACTTCGTCGTCATCGTTCTTCACTTCGCTCAGACTGGCTTGCAAAGCGGCGCAAGCCTCCATTGCTTTTTGCGTTTCAACGCTGCCGATGTGATTGCGGAAAGGCGACGTGATGCCCTGAATGGCGTTTTCGGCGTCCGTGATTTGCTGGCGGATGGTTTTGTCAATGGTTGTTCCTTCAAGGGCCTTTGCCATAGAGTTTTCGGCCATGTTTGTGGCGCTACCATTGAGTTTGCCATAGTAGGCGTTGGCAATGGAGCGGATATTGTTGGTGTAATCCTCGATTGAATGCCAGCTGTACCAAGACTCAACAGCATAGAGCGCCTCAGTGGTTTTTCCACTCACCCATTTGGCATAAGGGTCACCGATTTTGGCGGAGCCAACTTCATTGGCAATCTCAGCCATTTTCTCAACGATTTCCTGGGCGCAAGCTTTCACGTCGTTGTAGCCTGAGCGAGAATCGTGTTGCTTGAAAAGTTCGGCGAAAGGAACGCCGGTGTTCACTTCCGTTGTATGGTAGTTTTCGGCCCATTGGCTGTATAATTTCTCAGCATCGTTGTTGAGAAGGATGGCCACGTTTTTCATGTAGTTGCCCCAGGCTTTGGCGTTGCTCGCTGTGTAGTCGAGGTCAGCCGACGGCTGTTCTTGCTCTGTCTTTGGGTCATCGTTGTCGCTGCAAGATGTCGTGGTAGCACTGAAAGCCACGGTCATGGCTAACATGGCACCGAAAAGGTATTTCTTATCCATTTGCTTATTGGTGTTATGTTGTTTGTAAATAAGATTAATTCTCTGATGGAGGATGATGTAATCCTTGAAGGAGAGTCCGGCATATCTGATGAAGCGTATGCCAGACAGATAGTCGCTTTGCGTACTGTTGGGGTTATCTTTTGGTGAACCAGCCCACGTAGGCAACGCCAATCGACAATTCATTCTCGCTGTTGTATTTCCCCTTGCCGAAGAGCTTGCTCGTTCCGATTTGGCGCGTAGAGTAGTCTGCCTTTATTACTAAGTTGGGGAGCGCATACCAGTTGATACCTGCCGTCCATTTCCGCACTTCGTTGCGTTTGTCCTCCGTGTAAAGTCCGGCACATTCCTTTTGCGTGTTGTAATAGTCGAAGCGTGCAAAGGGATAGAGCGTCGGACAGCGAGTTCCTGCGAATATGCCAGCCAGGTTGAGGCCCACTTCCGCTCCGTAGCTCACAGATTTTTTGGCAACGGGAATGACACGGGTGTAGGGCGAACTATTTGAGAGTTTCGTATTGACGGCGCTCACGCGGTCGGCGTTTGTTAGGTTTCCCCACATGAAATTGGCCCGGGCAGCAAGAATGTTGCTCTTATATTGTGCATCGACTGTGTAGATGCGCAATGGCGCCTTGAAATTATATTCGCTGAGTTTGTCGGAATTGGCGGTGGTGTTGGCGCAATAATAGAGAGAAGCGCCAAGGCGCAATCCCGGTAAACCGTTGTAGTCCAATCGGAATGTATAGGCTGGCGAGGTGAAGTTGTCTTCTTCGAAAATGCCCTGTTTTCCTCCGGCAACCCAGTTGTTGCGGTCGAAGCCACAAGCGTTAAGTCCGGAAGTGACCATGGCTTGATAGTTGAAGTTGGCATATCCGTAACCAAACGTACCGAAGATTTCCAAACCATTCTCGTGCCATGTTGAAGGAATCATCGTTGTTTCTCCCTCTGGTCGCGTCGTACCGAAGAAATTAATCGGTTCATGGTGTGCGTTGGTCAAGCCGACAGGGAGAATGAGGTGTCCCGCACGCATATTGAAGGCTGGATGGATCAAGCGAGTGATGTGGAATTGCTCCAGCGCCACTTCGCCGCCTTTCTCAACTTCGGTTTCATATTCCCCGTTTTCTGAATTCTCTATCTCGTAGGCCGTGCCTACACCGCCCGACTCAAACTCAATCTCTGCTCCGAGAATCCATTTGGGTGTGAATTTATAGTCTAAAGCCAAAACGAAGCGCGGGATGGAAATCGTGTTGCGATGGTCTTTTCGGTTTCCGTCGCGGCCGCCGTAGAAGCGGTTGATTCCGTAATCTTTGAAGGAAGCCAGCATTTCGCCGTAGCCGCCGAAGCGGAACTTCTCATAGTCGTCGGTTGCTGAAATCGTTTTGATGCTTGGCGCCTTGGACTCGGCTGTGGCCTGGTGAGTGTGGTTGGCAACAACGGCGTTATTTGCATTGTCCGTAGGGCTGTTTGTAACAGTCTTGTCAGTTGCTTGGATGACAACCGGATTTTCTTTGACCGCCGCCGTGCGTACATGATTCACACTGTCATTTCGGGAAGCCATTGCCCCATTGTCGGCATAGCCTATGCCGGCGGCAATCATGTTTCCCAGGGTGAAAAGAGCGATTCCTTTTTTCATTGTGTCTTGTTTTTCTTATATTTTTTCGTGTCCGGCGTACTGGTCTTTTGGCCTCCGGTTTTTTTGTCTGCGTTTTCAGTTTTTGTGTCCGTCTTCTTTTTCTTCACCTTTTCCTTTTTGGCAGGTTTGGCTGGCGGAGTGGCGCATGTTGTGGCATCAACAATCGGTTTCACCACGCTTCCGTCTGTCGCCACCAAAGGAGACAGGCAGACGCAGAAGGCGAGCATTGTGAAGATCGTTTTTTTCTGTAACGTATGGCTCATTGTGTCTGCGTTTGATTTGATGGTGCAAAGTTATCGACATTTAAAAAGTGTCACAATCGCTATATTTGTGTATATTTTTAAACTGCTTGTAGGTGGGCGAAACTGAAAATACCCACAAAAATCTGCAAATACCCAAAAGTGGTGATACCCGTGTGGCGTGCTAATAAAACAAAAATCACTAACTTTGTGGCGACATAACAAAGCGGGCTTTGGTCTTCATTATCAGAGCCTATTGAAATGAAAGGTAAATAAGGTATGGCAATTTTCTATAGTGAAACCGCAAAAATGAGTGATATCATCTGTGACGAACCTTCTTTGTTGCAGATGATGAGTCGTTTCGGCATTCCATTGGGAGTTGGGGAGCGCACGGTCAAAGAAGTGTGTGAAACCAACAACGTGGACACTGTTACATTTTTGGCTGTGGCTAATTTTATGAAGTATGGGAAAGATGTGGTGGATCAGTATGTTGAAAAGGTGTCCGTTTCCGCGTTGGTCACCTATCTTGGCAGGGCACACAATTACTATCTTGACTTTCAGTTGCCGAACATCCGACGCAAACTGTTGGAAGCCATCGATTGCTCGCAGCAGAACGAAGTGGCATATTTGATATTGAAATTCTACGATGAATATATGGCAGAGGTGCGCCGCCACATGCAACACGAAAACATGCGCATTTTCACCTATGTCAACCAACTCTTGGAAGGACATCGCCGTGCGGATTTTGAAATTGCACAGTTTTCGCGGAGTCATAGCGGCATAGACAAAAAATTGCAGGAGCTTAAAAATATTATTATCAAATATTACACGTCGACAGACTCTGTTGACTTGCTGAATAATGTGCTCTTTGATATATTCAATTGTGAAAACGATTTGCACCAGCATTGTGAGGTGGAGGATGAACTTTTTGTTCCCGCTGTGCAGTTGCTGGAGGCCAAAGTCGCCGTGGAAGGAGGCAAGGCGGAAAAAGAAACAGCATCTGCCGCGCAGCAAGAGATGCTTTCGGAGCGCGAACGCGAAATAGTCGGTTGTATTGTTCGCGGCATGACGAACAAGGAAATTGCAGAAAACCTTTTCATCAGTGTCAACACGGTGCTGACGCATCGCAAAAACATCTCCCGAAAACTCAATATCCATTCCGTCAGCGGTTTGACCATTTATGCCATTGTCAACAAACTGGTCAATGTGGGAGATATTCATTTGCAGTAAGCAAATTCTTTAGAGAAGGCGTGGCCGTTTCCTGAAACATTTTTATTTCGCTCGGAATAAAAATGTTGAACCAGCAGCGTGGAATTTGACTTTTGTGCAGTTCCGATGATAGAATAAGTCATCATGGGTGTGTCCTAAAGAGCGTCAGCGCACACGGGGCGAGAAACGTTCGTCTCTCGTCCGTGGTTCGTTCGTCTCTCGTCCGTGGTTCGCTCGTCTCTCGTCCGTGGTT
>UMAO01063321.1_pt1 | contig 29594 bp, 25 predicted proteins | sample 1963741 | NCBI WGS metagenome assembly UMAO01 (sample SAMEA4835919, study PRJEB28245) | human gut metagenome | biome: gut microbiome; material: fecal sample | place: Denmark | collected 2008
CCACAGCCTTGGCAGGCCATCGCGCAGCGATTTTGTTCAATGAGAATTTGATTACATATTACAATAAATATAACAAATATGTAAGTGAAAAAGGAGCAATTATGTTAGCTGCCGGTGGACCAATTATAGATTCTCCAGAACAAACAAGTGAAGAGGTGATTGAGCAGGTATATGCGCAAGTGTCAAATAAGTTGGAATTCGAGTTTATTTCAAGCGCCGAAGATTATATATATCCGATTAAATATTTTTATGACACAAATTATCATTTGAATGATAATGGTAGAGCGCAAAGGACAGAGCAGTTGATAGAAGATATTCAAAATTGGTTAGAAACTCAACAGTAAAAGAAAGAGGTAAAAAATGTTTAAAGGAAAAACGTTATTAATCACAGGTGGAACAGGATCGTTTGGGAATGCGGTCTTAAATCGTTTTTTGGATACGGATATTAAGGAGATTCGTATTTTTTCCAGAGATGAGAAAAAACAGGATGATATGCGTCATGAATACCAGGCGAAATATCCGGAACAGTTTGAGAAAATTAAATTTCATATTGGAGATGTCAGAGACTTGCAGAGTGTGAAAAATGCAATGTATGGTGTAGATTATATTTTCCATGCGGCAGCTTTAAAACAGGTGCCATCCTGTGAATTTTTCCCATTAGAAGCGGTAAAAACAAATGTTATTGGTACAGACAATGTATTGACAGCAGCAATTGATGCAGGTGTAAAGAAAGTAATATGTCTCTCTACTGATAAAGCTGCATATCCGGTAAATGCAATGGGAACATCCAAGGCTATGATGGAGAAAGTAATCGTTGCAAAATCAAGAACAGTTTCTCCTGACAAGACAAGCATCTGCTGTACCCGATACGGAAATGTAATGTGTTCCAGAGGTTCCGTAATTCCTCTGTTTATTGAACAGATTAGACAGGGACATCCTATGACTGTGACAGAGCCGAATATGACAAGATTTATTATGAGTCTTGAAGAAGCAGTAGAGCTGGTTGTGTTCGCATTCCAGAATGCTGATGCAGGAGATATTATGGTACAGAAAGCACCTGCTTGTACAATCGAGGTACTTGCACAGGCAGTTGCAGAACTTTTTGACCCAGGTCATGAGATTAAGGTGATTGGTATCAGACATGGTGAGAAAATGTATGAGACTTTATTGACAAATGAAGAATGCGCTAATGCAATCGACATGGGAAATTTCTACCGTGTACCTTGTGATAAACGTGATTTGAACTATGATAATTATTTCAAAAACGGAGATAAGGAAAGAACGAAGCTTTCTGAATTTAACTCTAATAATACGGAGCTGTTAACAGTAGAACAGGTAAAAGAGAAGTTATTGGAACTGTCTTATATCAGAGAAGAGTTAGCTGCATGGGAGAATGAATAAACATGAAGATATTAGTGACTGGAGCCAAGGGATTTGTTGGCAAAAATCTGATTGCTACATTGAACAATATTCGTACTGGTAAGGATAAATCATTTGGGTTATCAGAAGATATCACAATCTATGAGTATGATATTGACTCAAACCCGGCATTGCTGGATGCATATTGTACGGATTGCGATTTTGTTTTTAACCTTGCAGGCGTGAACCGCCCGAAGGATCAGAAGGAATTCATGGAAGGAAACTTTGGCTTTGCTTCCACATTGCTTGATACATTGAAAAAGCACGGAAACAACTGTCCAATCATGATATCATCTTCTATTCAGGCAGAGTTGGACAATCCATATGGACAAAGTAAAAAAGCAGGAGAAGATTTGATTTTTTCCTATGGAGGAGAAACTGGTGCGCAGGTTTATGTTTATCGATTCCCGAATGTGTTTGGAAAATGGTGCAGACCAAACTATAATTCTGCAGTTGCTACATTCTGCAATAATATTGCTAATGATTTGCCGATTCAGGTGAATAATCCAAGTGTTACTATGCGTCTGGTGTATATTGATGATGTGGTGGCAGAACTGATTCTTGCATTGCAAGGACAGGCACACAAGGATGAAAAGGGTTACTGTCATGTACCTGTTGTGCATGAGGTGAAATTGGGAGAAATCGTGGATCTGCTCTATTCATTCAAAAAGAGCAGGGAAGATAGAAGTGTACCGGATATGACAGCTGGTGGTTTTTCAAAAAAACTTTATGCGACATATTTAAGCTACCTTCCAACAGACAAGTTCAGTTATCCGCTGAAAATGAATGTGGATGAAAGAGGTAGTTTTACAGAAATACTTCGTACTGCTGACAGGGGACAGTTTTCAGTTAATATTTCAAGACCGGGAATTACAAAGGGAAATCATTGGCATCACACGAAAAATGAGAAATTTGTGGTTGTCAGTGGTAAAGGACTGATACAGTTCCGAAAAATTGATGGTGATGAAGTGATTGATTATCATGTGTCTGGAGATGAAATTCAGGTTGTGGATATTCCCACCGGATATACACATAATATCATTAATGAAGGAGACACGGACTTAGTAACTTTTATGTGGTGCAATGAATGTTTTGACCCGGAGCATCCGGATACTTACTTTTTGGAAGTTGAGGAGAAATAGATTATGAGCAAATTAAAATTAATGACAATTGTTGGAACCAGACCGGAGATTATTCGTTTGGCGGCGGTGATTAAGAAATGTGATACTTATTTTGACCAGGTTTTAGTACATACAGGCCAGAATTATGATTATAACCTGAATCAGGTGTTTTTTAATGATTTAGGACTTCGCGCACCGGATTACTATTTGGATGCGGTAGGAGCAGATTTAGGAGAAACCATTGGTAATATCATCGCGAAGAGCTACAAATTGATGATAGAAGTAAAGCCAGATGCCCTTCTGATTTTGGGAGATACCAATAGCTGCCTTTCTGCAATCAGTGCAAAACGTCTGCATATTCCGATTTTCCATATGGAAGCCGGAAACCGTTGCTTTGACGAATGTCTGCCGGAAGAAACAAACCGTAGAATTGTAGATCATATTGCAGATGTGAACATGTGCTACAGCGAACATGCCAGAAGATACTTGAACTACGAAGGAACTGCAAAGGAGAGAACTTATGTGACAGGTTCCCCGATGGCGGAAGTACTTCACAGTAATCTGGAGAAAATTGAAGCCAGTCAGGTACTGGACAAGCTTGGACTTGAAAAAGGAAGATACATTCTTTTATCTGCCCATCGTGAAGAAAATATTGATACAGAAGAAAATTTTAATAATCTGTTTACAGCTATCAATGCCATGGCAGAGAAGTATGATATGCCGATATTGTATTCCTGTCATCCAAGAAGCAAGAAATTTTTGGAAGCAAGAGGATTCAAATTAGATCCAAGAGTTAAGACACATGAGCCATTAGGATTCCATGATTACAATCATCTGCAGATGAATGCATTTGCTGTGGTAAGTGATAGTGGAACGTTGCCGGAGGAATCAAGCTTTTTCAATTCGCTCGGACACCCTTTCCCGGCTGTTTGCATTCGTACCAGTACAGAGAGGCCGGAAGCATTGGATAAAGGTAACTTTATTCTCGCAGGAATCACTACAGAGCAGGTATTACAGGCTGTAGATACAGCAGTTGAGATGGTAAAAAATGGTGACAATGGATTAGATGTGCCAAACTATGTGGATGAGAATGTGAGCACAAAGGTTGTGAAGTTAATCCAGAGCTATGTTGGTGTGGTAAATAAGATGGTTTGGAGAAAGTCATAATTCGAAAATAGAATAGAAATAATAAAAATATGTAAAAAAGTGTAAAGGTATGGTATAATATATATATCGTTGCACTTTTTTTGTTTGTATCTGGGACAAGCTTGTGCAAAGAATATAAAAGTATTTGAGGATTTACAATGGGAAAAAGAGGAATGGAAACATTAAAAAAGATATACCGTTATGCAACAGATTTCTTGTTGATAACGGCATTTCTTATGGAATATGAATATATCTGGAGAACCAGATTAAATATTTTATTACAGCGAGATTTTCAAGGCAAGGGAAACATGATGATGCTGGCAGTCTATATTGTGACTACCATGTTGCTGTTTCTTGCTTTTGGTGGATTTCAAATTGGAAATTTCAATAAAGAAAATGTTATTTTATCGCAATCACTAGCGGTTATAGTTGGAAATTGTATTCAAGTAGTTTTAACAGTATTAATGGTGGGGTCGATTTATCATATCAGAGAGATTGTTGTGTCATTACTGGTTTTGACAGCATGCAATCTGCTTGTTGTGTTTATACTGACATCTGTGTTAATGAAACTATACACTGTTATCTTTCCACCATATCGTATGATTCAGGTGTATGGGGCGTACGAGAATAATCTTCGTGAGAAGATGAACGCAAGAGCAGATAAATATCAGATTATGGAACAGATTTCTTGTGAAGAGGATATGCCTCGGATTTTGGAAGAGATAGAGAAGTACGATGCAGTTCTTTTGAATGATATCCCGAACGAAAAAAGAAACAAAATATTAAAACATTGCTTTGATAAAAATATTCGAGTATATTTTACACCGAAAATTTCAGATATTATGGTAAAAGGGGCAGAGGAACTGAACCTTTTTGATACACCATTGTATTTGCAGAGAAATCTTGGACTAAACATTGCAGAAAAGGCAATCAAGCGTTTTTTCGATATCATATGCTCGGCAGTATTATTGCTACTTACTTCACCGCTGATGCTCATCACTGCAATTGCGATTAAGGTGGATGATGGTGGTCCTGTGTTCTTTACACAGGAGCGTTGCACGTTAAATCGCAAGATATTTAAGATATACAAATTTCGCAGTATGATTGTAGATGCAGAGGTAGACGGAAAATCGAAGCCTGCAGGTGACAGAGATGATAGAATCACCAAAGTGGGGAAGGTGATTCGGGCAACACGAATTGATGAACTTCCGCAGTTGTTTAATATTCTAAAGGGCGAGATGAGTCTCATAGGACCAAGACCAGAGCGTATTGAGCATGTGGACAAGTATTGTGAAGAAGTCCCGGAATTTGCCTATCGCTTAAAGGTAAAAGGTGGTTTAACAGGATATGCACAGGTATATGGAAAATATAATACAACGGCGTACGATAAGCTAAAACTGGATTTGATATATATTGAGAATTATTCGCTTATGTTAGATTTGAAAATATTATTTATGACATTTAAAGTGATTTTTATGAAGGAAAGTACGGAGGGATTTACAGAGGAAGCAATTGATAAGATTAAGAATGCAAAATAGATAGGAAGAAATGAATGATTGAATGTTTGATTTTTATAGTATTGGAGTGCCTGGTTGGATTAGTGTTGACTATGACAGGTATTTCGGACAAATATACTGACTTTGTCTCGTTTATAGTATTGGGGGCAGGAACATTATGGATAACAAAACTGTTTTGGAAAAAAACTGATAAAAATAATCATTTTGTAATATTACTTACGGGATATATATTGCGAATTATTTATATGTTGTTAAATATATATGGAAGAGAAGTAATACCGATTCCTAATATAAACTCGGACTGTGAAGGTTTTTTTGTGGTTGCAAGCCTTCATTATCAAAATATGGAAGCCCCTTTATATTCATATTATCCATATATTATTAACACATTGTTCCAGTTTTTTGGTTTGAATCGAGTTGTTGCTCAGTACGCAAATACGATTGTTTGGGCAATGGGCGTATTTTTGCTAATTAGGATGTGTGATAGATTTGCGCTGAGCGATAGGGCGAAAACATTGGTACTTTTTTTGATTGCGCTTTGGCCGAATTATATTTTAGCAACAATGCAGCTACAGAGAGAAAGCTTGATTGCCTTTTTTAACATGTTAGCTTTCTATTACTTAATAGAATGGCTAGAAAGTAGAAAAAATGGTTGGCTGATTATTTCTTTTTTGGCAGCAATACCAGCTGCTATGCTACATTCAGCATCTATGGCGATATGGGGGGCTAATGCAGTTGTGATTGCAATATGGAATCAAAAGAAACAAAAGGCAGCGATTTCAATTAAAACAGTAGTAATTATTGCAGTAGCACTTGTTGGAATCATACTCTTGTTTTATAGTCCATTGAATGCACTTCTTTTCAGCTATATGAGGATTGATGAAATAAGCTGGAAGTCTATTTATGAGTTCTACACATGGGCTTTTGTAGAAGGAGGCTCGGATTATTTACGAAATATGCAAGTAAATAATGTATGGCAGTTCGTAGGAGCGACTATAATACGTATGTTATATTTTATGATAGCCCCGGTGCCATGGGAGTGGACAAGAGTACAGGATGTAGTCGCATTTTTTATGGATGGAGCCATTCACGTAGCATTATTTGTGCTACTGGTGAGGTGTTGGATAAAGACAAGAAACCATAAAAAGCGTGCATATATGTTATTCGGTTTTCTGTATGTGCTTGCATTTGCCGGAATTTTCTGTTGGGGAACATCCAATGCGGGTACAGCAATGCGGCATAGGAGCATTCTGACAGGATTTATAGTGGCGACAACATTAATTGCATTGGCGAAAGAAAGAGTGGAGGAAGAAGATGAGAGAAGGGAAATACAATAGACACGATAGAAGCTTTGATGTGAAGGATATGGTAAGGGCAATTCGTACAAATTGGTTAATAATAGTTATATGTGGATTGGTATGTGCGGCGTTTTTAATTGTTGGTATGCAGAGAAGCGAATATAAGTCCGCGGTTGCAGCAGCACAGGAGTCAGTGGGAACAGATGTACCTGCGATATATAATGGACTTACGGATGGCGAGAAAAGTACAATACAATTAGCAAGGTCACAGGAAGAACAGCTGAATGCTCAGAATGACTATATCAGTAATTCTGTTTTTATGAATATCGACCCATATAAAGAGGGAAATACAACGCTGTATTATAACATCACGTACCTGACTACTGTTGATGCAACGATAATTGGAAGATATATTGATTATGCTGGAAGTAATGCATTCTATGAGGCTGTGGTACAGAAGATGTCTACAGAGATGGAAGTGCAGTATGTGAAGGAGCTTATCACATGTACACAAAACACCGTGGATATGAATCGATATTACACAGAGTTCTATATTAAGGTAATAGCCGATTCACAGGAACTGTGTGAGGATATAGCCAATGCAGTGGATAGTGTGATGCAGACATATATCTCTGAAAATCAGGGAGAGATGGCAGGATATACGATTGATGCTGTTAATTCTGGTTACAGTGAAATGGTAGATACAGAACTATACAATAAGCAGTACGTATCGACCAGCAATTATTATAATTTGCAGAGTATGTACAATGCAACAATTGCAACGTTTACAGATAATATGAAATTGGTATATGCAGCAACCGATGAAGAACTGGCAGGAACTGCACAGGGGGATACGACATCACCTGAAGTATATGCACCATACAGAGTGAAATATGCGGTATTAGGTGCATTAATAGGTATTTTCCTTGCCGTGTTAGGCATTATTCTGGCATATCTGTTAAGCAATAAGGTGAAGACCGAAGCTGATTTGGAGAGCATCTATAATTTGAATGTGTTCGGAACAGGAACGGAACTTCCACTGGTAGCTGCGAACATGAATAATGTATGCACTAAGAGAGGTATAAACAGTGTAGTGCTGTGCGGTACGATATCAGAAAGCAATAAGTCAATCATGAATAAATTAATCGATGAGATGCAGAAAAAAGGAATCGAGCTTACGATTGCCGGGGATATCGGGAAGGATGTAGAAGCAAGGGAAATGCTTGCAAGCTGTGAGCATGTAGTGTTTGTCTCACAGAATAAGAAAACAACATACCCGGAAGTGGAGAGCTGGCTGAAGCTTTGCAGAGATTTAGGCATTTCGGTACTTGGCGCAGTTGCATTGAACTAGAACATAGAGGATAAGTAGATGAAAGTATTATTTACATCACATACAGCAAATTTTTGTAAGTTTAACAGACCCTTTATGCGGTGGTTCAAAGAGCAGGGATGGCAGGTAGACTATGCTTGTGCCTGCGAGGAAGAAGTATACGATTATGATAATTTGTACAAGATTTCTTTTTCCAGAGTACCCTGGTCAAGAGATAACATTACTGCATATCGGGAACTGAAAAAGCTGTTGGATGAGAATCACTATGACATCATTCATACACATACCCCTATGGGGAGTGTGGTTACCAGACTGGCTGCGCGCCAGAGCAGGAAAAAGGGTACAAAGGTGATTTATACGGCACATGGTCTACATTTTTTCAAAGGAGCTCCGATGAAAAACTGGCTATTGTATTACCCAATGGAAAAGCTTATGGCGAGATATACCGATTGTCTGGTATTGATTAATGAGGAAGATTATCGTACTTGTATAAATCGACATTTCAAAGCGGGAAGAATCGAGAAGATTGATGGAGTAGGGGTCAATCTGGATCGTTTTGAAGTATTGGCCCAGGAAGCAAAGAATGAGGTAAGAGGGAAACTTGGAGTTGGACAAACTGATTTTGTGATGGTTTGTGTTGCAGAGTTTATTCCAAGAAAGAATCAGATTTTTCTGTTAGAGAATGCAAAAAGGCTTCATGAAAGTATTCCCAATATGCGATTGCTGATGTTGGGAAAAGGCGAACTGCTGGAAGAATATCAGAAAAAGGTGCAAGACGAGAAGATGGATGACTATGTTTCATTTCTGGGATATCGCTCGGATGTCAATGAAATCTGTGCTGCATCGGATGTATTGGTATCATCCAGCTTTCAGGAAGGACTTCCGATGAATATCATCGAAGCGATGGCGGTAGGAATTCCGGTTATCTGTTCAGATATTCGAGGTCAAAGAGACTTGATTCAGGATGGAAGGAATGGTTTCTTGTTCTGCTTGGGAGATAATGAGACTTATTGCAAGCGGGTGGAAGAGCTGGCACAGAGCAGACAGCTTCAGTTGGATATGCAACAGCATAATCTGGAGGATGTTAAGAAATATTCGCTGGATAGAGCGATTGAGAAGATGTCAGAGATTTACCGGAGATATATGTAGAGATTTGAGGAATTGCGATGAAGAAAGAAGTAATTGTTATAAACTATATGGGCAGACATGGGTCTGGAAATATGCATGCAATCGTGATGGCGAAAGCATTACAGGAAGCGGGGGAAAATGTCGTAGCAGTTGTATCGGCTTTTTCAGATAATATTCGTGAATGGGAGCAGCTGGAACTTACAAAGCTGATTGTGGTACAGACCTACCAGACGAAAGCACAATTTGTCTATCGAACCATTGATTTTTATCTGCGTGAGGCATATGCAATCCGCAGACAGCTGGCACAGTATTCGATAAAGGCGGTTTATTGTCCGATGACTACATATTGGACGTATGGACTGAATCGTGCGTTAAAGAATCCGAATGTAATTGTGTGTAACCATGACCCGATACCACATAGCGGCGACAGAAAGAAGTGGTCTTTTCACAAGGCATTGCAAACCTCACAGACGATTATTGTGCATAGTAAGAAATTTATTGATTATGTGAAAGAACAGTATCCGGGAAAAAATGTATTGTATATGCCGCTGACTCGATTGAATGTGTATGGAAAAGGTGAGAAAATCTGCACCGTTACTTATCCGACTGATAAGGTTAATTTCTTGTTTTTTGGTGTGATTTCAAAATATAAGGGATTGGATGTTTTAGCGGAGGCTTACAAAAAGGTAAAGGCAGTTTGTCCGAATACGACGTTAACCATCGGTGGTAATGGGGATTTTTCAGCATATCAGGAAAAATACAGCACATTATCGGATGTTACGATTGTTAATAGATGGATCGCAGATGAAGAGATAGAGAGTTTCTTTACAGGTGAAAATATAATTACAGTATTGCCATATGTGGATGCGACGCAGTCGGGTGTTGCATTGGTGGCAATGGAGTATAATACACCGGTGATTGCAACAAGAACCGGTGGACTGCCGGAGCAGGTGGAGGATGGTGTGCTGGGATTATTGGTACCGCCTTCCAATGTGGAAGCATTAGCGGATGCAATGGTTCGGCTTGCACAGGACGAAAAGCTGCGGGAAGAGATGAAACGAAACATCAAGGTCAAGATGAGAGAAACAGAGGATTCTGTGCTGGCTCATCAGCTGATAGAAATAATAAATGATAAGCGTAAATAGGTGAAGATTGGAATATGACAGATAAGAATCCATCAATCGGGATTGTGATTGTAAATTATAATGGTGCAAAGTACCAGAATGCCGCGATTAAAACAATAAAGGAACAGACTTATCAGAACTACCAGATTGTTGTGGTAGACAGTGCATCAACAGATGATTCCGTTGAACTGTTAGTGGAGGCGTATGGTGAGGATGTCACTGTGTTACGAGAGAAGGAAAATTGTGGATTTGCGGCGGGTAGTAATATTGGAATTCGTTATTGCCTGGAACACGGAGCAGATTATATTCTTTTATTGAATAATGATGTGGAACTGGATTCGCTGTTGTTGGAGAATCTGGTGGCAGATGCCGATGAGAACACGGTAGTTGTTCCAAAGATATATTTCTACGAGCCATCTGACCGGATATGGGCTGCCGGAGGTATACTGAATTGGAACCATTGCGAGACAAAGCATTACGGAATCGAAGAAAAAGATATTGGGCAGTGTGATGAAAGGCAGTATGTGAATTTTGCACCGGCTTGCTGTATGTTGCTTCACAGATCTGTATTTGAGAGAGTCGGATATTTTGACGAAGCCTTTTTTATGTATTATGAAGATACAGACTTATGTGTACGGTTGTTGGAGAATGGTTATCAGATTCTATATGAACCGGAAGCAAGAATGTGGCACAAGGTCAGTAGTTCATCGGGAGGGCAGAATTCGAAAGTGTCCGTGTATTATATCTATCGGAACCAGCTGTATTTTATGAAAAAGCATAGTGATAAGGCGAGATTCCGTGGAAGATGCTATGCTGTGCTAAAGGCGATGACTAAGGCAGTTACAGCACCAATTCGTAGAAAGAACGATGGTGTGATTTTCACTGCTTATCTGGATTATTTAAAAGGGAAGATGTATCGAAAGCGGTAAGAATGTTAGAGGATATAGAGATGGACAATTGCGCACTAGTTACAGTCATTGTACCGGTATACAATCATGAAGACTATGTAGAGAAGGCACTAGACAGCATTTTAATGCAAAAAGTTGATTTTAAATATCTGGTATATATTGGAGAGGACAAATCAACGGATCATACACGGGAAGTGTTAAAAAAGATTCAAGGAAAATATCCGGAGAATTTCATCTTCATATATCGTGAAGTAAATTATGGAATGAAGAATTTCTATGATTTATATGAGCGTATAGAATCCAAGTATTATATTGTACTTGAGGGGGATGATTATTGGTGTGATGAACACAAATTGCAGATTCAGGTTGACTTTATGGAGCAACATCCAGAGTATATGGTAGTAACACATAATGTGAATGTTGTAGATGATAAGTCGGAGCCGAGAGCAATCGATTATCCGTCGATTCCGGAGGGAGAATTTAATATACGGGATTTCAGGGAAGAAAGATTTCCTGGTCATACATCTGCAAAACTTTTCAGACATGAGTTTTACGAGACAAAAAAAGCCTATATGGAAAGATTTCCGGAATTGATAAAGTATCCGGGAGATCAAATTGAAGCATTTTTATTGGCTGCACATTTTCGTACATTCTGTATGCCGGAGAAAATGAGCTGTTATCGATTTGTTACAGATAAAGGAAGCAGTTATAGTGCTAATTTTGTTGTAAACGAAAAGACGATCCTCAGCAAAATTGAGTTTATTCGAGCAAACTTATGCTATGCGAGAGAGCATGACTGTGCTGGGGATATTATAAAGGTATGCGAACAGCTTTATGTGTGTTATACTGTGAAACATAGAAAAGTGCTTGGAATGAGCAGAAGCCAGATGATAAAAGAGTGCTTGACCGTAAGATATAAGCTGAGTAGTTATGGTTATACGATATGGCGCATGATTAAATTTGTAGGAAGAAAATTGGGAACTATGCTGGGCATATACAGTAGAGCGGGCAAAATATAATTCGAGGAAATTCATGGAATCTAAAATGAAAAGCCAGATTTTTTCTGGATTGATATGGAAATTTGCAGAGCGTTTTTTTGCAGAAATAGTAACATTTGTGGTGTCAATTGTATTGGCACGTTTGCTCATGCCAGAGGACTATGGCGCAATTGCTCTTGTGATGGTATTTATAACAATAGCAGATGTTTTTGTAACCAGCGGGTTTGGAAATGCTTTGATTCAGAAGAAAGAAACGGATAATCTGGATTTTTCTTCTGTATTCTTTTTTAATATAGGATTTTCTATCTGTATATATATCATATTGTTTTTGGCAGCACCGGCGATAGCTGATTTTTACGAGAAACCAATTTTGTGTGCAGCGTTGCGAGTGTTGGCATTGAGAATTATTATTGCAGCGATTAATTCTGTTCAGCAGGCGTATGTATCAAGAAATATGTTGTTCAAGCGTTTTTTTTGGTCTACACTTTTTGGAACGTTGTTTTCTGGGCTTGTCGGAATTGCTATGGCATACCAAGGATTTGGAATATGGGCATTGGTGGCACAATATTTGACGAATACCTGTGTTGATACAGTGGTGTTATGGTTTACAGTAAGATGGCGACCGAATTTTGCTTTTTCTATTGGGCGTCTGCAGGTGTTAATTACATATGGATGGAAGATTCTGGTTTCAGGATTATTGGATACGGGTTATAATCAGTTACGAAGCTTAATCATAGGAAAGATGTACAGTTCGAGTGACTTGGCACAGTACAATAAAGGACAGCAGTTTCCGCAGTTGATTGTAACGAATATTAATACATCAATTAGTGGAGTCTTATTTCCGGCAATTGCACAATGCCAGGATGATATGGATCGTGTAAGGGACATGACCAGAAGAGCAATTAAGGTAAGCTCATTTGTAATGTGGCCGCTGATGGTTGGTTTGGCAGTGGTTGCAGAACCATTAATATCAGTTATGCTGACAGATAAGTGGCTGCCATGTGTCCCGTTTTTGTATATCGCATGTTTTACTTTTGGATTATGGCCGATTCATACAGCAAATTTGGAAGCGATGAAAGCGGTCGGAAGAAGTGATTTGTTTTTAAAATTGGAGATAATCAAGAAGATTATGGGGTTGGCGGTATTGCTTGTTTCAATGAGATACGGGGTTATGGCAATTGCTGCAAGCCAGATTTTAACGTCCATCATAAGCACATTTATTAATGCGTTTCCAAATCAGAAGTTATTAAAATATAAGTATACAGATCAGATTCGAGATATGTTGCCATCTTTCTTGTTGGCATTGCTTATGGGGGGATTGATATACCCGGTAAAATGTTTCGTGAAAAGTAAGATATTGCTCATTGGAGTGCAGGTAATCTTGGGGGCGATTGTGTATGTCGCAGGTGCAAAACTGTTTAGAAATGACAGCTTTGTGTATTTAATCTCAATAGTGAATAATAGAAGAACAGGAAAGGCAGAGTAACATGAAATTAGGAATTATGCAGCCGTATTTCATTCCATACATTGGGTATTGGCAGTTGATGAATGCGGTGGACAAGTATGTTATTTATGATGACGTCAACTTTATAAAAGGTGGTTGGATTAACCGAAATCGGATTCTGGTAAATGGGGAGCCAAAGTATTTTAATGTGCCTATGCTTGGAGCAAGTCCGTATAAGCTAATTAATGAGGTCGGTGTGAATAACGATAGAAAATTGACTGATAAGAATCTTAGAGCATTAGAGGGGGCTTATCGGAAAGCACCTTATTACGGAGATGTATTTCCTTTGATGGAGCGTGTGCTGGAAAGTGGAAAAGATGACATTGCATCCTACATTGCCGAATCTTTTCGGATTATCGGTGAATATCTGGATATCAAGACAGAATTTATAATATCTTCTGACTTGGAAAAGGATTGTGAGCAAAAGGGACAGGATAAGGTATTGTCCATCTGCAAACTGTTAGGAGCAACAGAATATTATAATGCGATTGGCGGACAGGAATTGTATTCGTTTGAAGACTTTAAGGCACAGGATATCACATTGAAATTTTTGAAAACCAGCGATATTGTGTATGAGCAATTTGGAAATGAGTTTCAGCCAAACCTGTCGATCGTGGATGTTATGATGTTTAATTCAAGAGAACAGGTGCAACAAATGCTTCAGAAATATACATTGGTGTGTGAATAATGAAATAAGAGGAGAAGTCACATGATAGAGGAGATGGGAGGCTATTTTGAATTCGAACATTATAAAAAAAATGCATATCATAAGAACAGTATTGCATTAAATACTGGTCGCAATTGTCTTAGATATTTAATACGTGCAAAAAAAATTCAGAAGATTTTTTTGCCAGACTTTGTCTGTGAGGTAGTTGTAGAAGCATGCAGGATGGAAAATATTGAAATTCATTTTTATCAGGTAAATAGATTATTTAGACCACAAAATATAGAAAAAATTGCAAATGATGATTATATTTATGTTATTAATTATTATGGTCAATTATCAAATGAAAACATTTTACAGATGGCAAAAATATTTCCAAATATTATTATAGATAATGCGCAGGCTTTTTTTCAAAAACCGGTAAGTGGTGTGGATACAATTTATACTTGTAGAAAGTTTTTTGGAGTGACAGATGGGGCATATTTGTATACGGATCATGAAATGGATGTGAGGCTAGAAAAAGATATGTCCTATCAGAGAATGGAATATCTTTTGGGAAGATATGAGTGTGGGGCAAATAAATTTTTTGAGGCGTATCAGGATAATGAAAAAAGGTTATCAGGTCAACAGATAAAACGAATGTCATCTTTAACAGAGAACATTTTAAAAAGTATTGATTATGCAGTAGTAAGCAAGATAAGAGAAGATAATTATGATGTGTTAGAAGACAACTTAGGATCTTTTAATATGCTTCAACTTAGAAAAGCAAGTGGACCATATATGTATCCTTTTATGGTGAAAAATGGAAACGCACTCAGAAAAAAACTGATAGCTAGAAAAATTTATATCCCTGTATTATGGCCAAATATAGTGGAAAATTGCGAAAACCAATCAGATGCATATTTTATGGCAAACAATATATTGCCATTACCATGTGATCAGAGATATACAAAAGAAAATATGATTGAAATGATAGAAATTATAAAAGGTGAGATGGAGGAAATTGAATGAAAAAGATAATTATTTTTGGAGCGACAGGAAATGTAGGATCTTATGTTTTAAAATATGCAAGAGAATATTTTGATCCAGCGGAGTATACAGTTATTGCATCTGGACGTCGAAAAACAGATTTTTTTGAAAAGAGAGGTATTCCGTATTATTCAGTAGATATTTCTAAGAGCGAGGAATTTGAAAAATTACCCAAAGAAGATGTGTATGCAGTAATATATTTAGCTGCACAGATACCATCTTATATGGATAGCTATGAACCGGAAAAATATATTCAGTCTAATATTATTGGAGCGTACAATGTATTGGATTACTGTAGAAAAACACATGCAGACCGTATTCTATTTTCTACTACAGTTTTTGATATTTCTTTATATGCAAAAGATGGCGTTGTTTTAAAACCTGATTTGCCATACAATTTTAGTTATAAAGGTGACCATGCTATATATGTTATTACAAAAAATACTGCAATCGAACTGATGGAACACTATCATCAAGAGTACGGATTAAAGAAGTTTGTTTTTAGATTCCCAACAATTTATAGTTATAGTCCATATCACTATTATTATCCTAATGGAGTTAAAACGCTTAGACCAGTGTATCGGATGATTGAGCAGGCAAAAAAAGGAGAACCAATTGAATTATGGGGGAATCCTGAATATGCAAAAGATATGGTACATGTATATGATTGTGCACAAATGTTATGTAAAGCAGTAGAAGTTGACAGGGAAGTAGGATTTTACAATGTTGGAACAGGAATCCCTGTTACTTTAAAAGAGCAGATTGAAACAATAATTGAGGTGTTCTCTCCGGAAAATCATAAATCTCAGATAATATATCGCCCAGAGAAGAGCGCTGGTGGAGGATTTCTCATGGATGTACAAAATGCAAAGACTGAACTGGGATATGAACCACAATATGATTGTAAAAGATTATTCGAAGATTATAAGGCTGAAATGCAGATTGATCGCTTTAAAGAATTACGAAATAAGTAAAAGAAGCAGGAGAGATTACGATGTCTAATAAAATATTAGTAACCCGTTCTTCTATGCCTGAGTTAGAGGAATATGTAGAAGAAATAAGAGATATATGGGATTCCCATTGGCTGACAAACATGGGAGAAAAACATAAAAATCTTCAGCAACAGTTGAAAGATTATATGAAAGTAGAAAATGTTGAACTTTTGACAAACGGACATATGGCATTAGAATTAACAATGCAGGCGATGAATTTACAAGGAGAAGTAATAACTTCTCCATTTACTTTTGCATCTACAACACATGCAATTGCTAGGAATGGATTAATACCAGTGTTTTGTGACGTGAATCCTATAGATTTTACGATAGATGTAACAAAACTGGAATCATTGATTACAGATAAAACATGTGCTATTGTACCAGTGCATGTTTATGGAAATATATGTAATGTTGAAGAAATAGATAGAATTGCACACAAATATGGTTTGAAGGTAATTTATGATGCAGCACATACATTTGGCGAAGAATATAAAGGCTGTGGAATAGGAACATTTGGAGATGCTTCCTGCTTTAGTTTCCATGCTACAAAAGTATTTAATACGATAGAGGGAGGCGCTGTATGCTATAAGGATGAATTATTAGGACAGCGGTTATATAATTTAAAGAATTTTGGAATCAGGGGACCGGAAGACGTAGAGAGTGTTGGTGCTAATGCTAAGATGAATGAATTTCAGGCAGCAATGGGATTATGTAATTTACGTCATGTGGAAAGAGAAATTGAGAAACGTAAAAAGGTTGTAGAACGATATAGAGAAAGGCTGGAAGGAATAAAAGGAATTCAGTTAAATCATATTCAGGATAATGTAAAATCAAATTATGCCTATTTTCCAGTTATATTCGATGAAAAATTATTTGGTCATAGTCGCAATGAAGTTTTTGATAAACTTGCAGAAAATAATATTATGGCTAGAAAATATTTTTATCCACTTACGAACACATTTGATTGTTATCATGGACAATATGATGTATCCAAAACACCAACAGCATTATATTTGTCAAAACGTGTATTGACATTGCCACTATATGCCGATCTTTCGATTGAAGACGTGGACAGAATTTCAGATATCATTGTCGGAATGATGGAATAGACATGTGTATTTAAGTAATTACATAAGGTAAGAAGATAATAAAATTATGAAAAAAGTATTATTTACATCACATACTGCAAATTTTTGTAAATTTAACAGACCTTTCATGCGATGGTTCAGAGAGCAGGGATGGCAGGTAGATTATGCTTGTGCCTGCGAAGAAGAAGTTTATGATTATGACAATCTGTACAAAATTTCTTTTGCCAGAGTACCGTGGTCCAAAGATAACATTAAGGCGTATAAAGATTTAAAGAAAATATTAGATGAAAACTATTATGATATCATTCATACACATACACCAATGGGCAGCGTGATAACAAGACTGGCAGCAAGAAATACGAGAAAAAAAGGTACAAAGGTAATTTATACAGCACATGGACTTCATTTTTTTAAGGGTGCGCCATTGAAGAATTGGCTCATGTATTATCCGATGGAAAAATGGATGTCAAAATATACGGATTGTTTAGTACTAATTAATGAAGAAGACTATCAAAATTGTATAAAAAGGCATTTTAAAGCAGGAAAAATCGAAAAAATCGATGGTGTAGGCGTTGATCTGAACAGGTTTGAGTGTTTGCAGCCAGAGCAAAAAAAACAATGCCGCAAGGAGCTTGGAATATCAGAGAAGGATTTTGTTTTAGTTTGTGTTGCGGAATTTATACCAAGGAAGAATCATGCATTTATTTTAGATAATATGAAAAAAATTCATAAAGAGATTCCAGATGCAAAATTACTTTTACTTGGTCAGGGTGAGCTTATGTCTGAATATCAGGTAGATGTAAAGAGGAAAGGAATGCAGGAGTATGTAACATTTCTGGGCTATCGGTCTGATGTAAATAAGATTTGTGCACTTTCGGATGTTTTGGTATCAGCAAGTTATCAAGAAGGCTTGCCGATGAATATGATAGAAGCTATGGCTGTAGGAATACCGGTTGTATGTTCGGATATCAGAGGGCAGCGTGATCTGATAAAAGATGGAAAAAATGGCTATTTGTTTCAGTTGGGGGATTCTGAACGATATTGTAATAGATTGGTAGAATTATATAATAATCCGGAATTGAGAGAAGAGATAAAAGAAAATAATTTAAGAGATGTGAAAAAATATTCTATAGATAACGCAATTGGCGCAATGGAGAAGATTTATCGGAGATATATGTAAAGTATAAAAGTTGGATGAGATGGTAGAAGGAAAATGTTTTGGAAGGAAAAATGTAAATGATAAATTCGTTAGTGTTTGTAATTTTGTTTTTAAGTCTTATTGTTGGAATGATATTGTATCCCAAAAATAAGAATAGAATAGATGCAGTCAGAGTATTTCCGATTATACTTGTGACGATATTTTGTTTACAGACACTTGGGGCTTTTATTTTACAGAAACTGGGAATTCAGATACAACTAAAATCATCGAGTATCGTTTTGCTGGTTTTAAATATAATAGTATGGTTGGGAATCAGGCGAAAGAAGCACATTCAGATTTTGGCTTGTCCGAAAAGAGACATTTTGTTACTTTTGATACCAGTCGGATTAGTGCTTTTTGAAGCACATCATATGTTTTCAGGAGTTTCCAGATTAAGTTTTTTAAATGATGATGCACAGAATCATTTTTTGATGGCATTAGGAATTGTAAGAAGCAAAGGTATATATGGTACATATTTTAATGCATATCTGAATGCAATGCTTATCGAATTAGTCTCTCCATGGCTGTCTGTTGTCAGATATTATAAGGCATTTATTGCTGGCGATATCATTATGCATATAGTGGAAGTTTGGATGTTTTATTCTGTTTTGTGTAGTTTGTGTAAAAAAGAAGTTACAAAATATGCATTTCCGATTATTTGTGTTCTATATTTTTTGGGATATCCAACTTTTAGTTTTATGAGAGGAAATTTTGTCTATTGGAGTACAGGAGGAGTTTTATTTTTATATTTAATATACATATTAATAAAATTGCAAAGACAGTGGAATAATAGAAAATTTTATTATATTCTGTTGGTATTGGGAATTTATGGGAGTGTAATATGCAATCGATTGTATGCGGTTGTTAATACTGTTTGTGTATTTATTGGTGTTATCATCATTATTTTTGAAAAGAAAAAAATCAGTTTTTCAAAGGTACAGAAGAGTGCATTGATAGTGGCAGGGATAATTGTAGCAGCGACAGGTTTTCTATGTCGAAAGAAAATATTAAGTATAATTATCATGATTAGTGAAAAACTTTCAGAAGAAGGTTATGCATATAGCTCCTTATATAAGCAGTTTGTATTGTTTATTCCAATATTGATATTATTGTTTGTATATGTATATGTTGAAAAGAAGAGAGCTCATTTATTATTTGATATAGCAGTAAGTGTGATGATGATTGCAGCAGGCATGTATTGGCTGTGCAGTCAGGGGTATATTTCAAACTATTATTTTTATAAAATATATTATTGTCTCTGGATTATGGCATGGCTGCTAGTAACAATGCACTTAGATATTTTGATTGAACAGCATCAATTAATATATAGTGGAATATATGGAAGCGTGATAGTTTGTCTGGCATTATTACAGATCGGCAATAGTGAAAATAATTATTTAGGTAAATGGAGTGCCACGGCAGAAATAAATGGCGATTTTTTTGATCTGTATGAGAATAATTTGAGTTATTTTGAGTTAGATTATGCAAGTGAAGCACTGGAAACTGCTGGGCGTTATAGTCCGCCTGAATTATTAGATACTTATGAATATATATGGGAAAATTATAAAGATGATACAATTTGGTTCCTTTCCGATCATGGAAACTATATGCAGGGGCGTTGGTTCTCGACTATTTTAGGTAAGTTTGATAACATTGCTTACGAGAATTATGAACAGTTTATGAATGAATATCTGTGGATGAATAATGCATTCATTGTCATGGGAAAGCAATCAAATATTTACGGGCAAACACAATATTTATATGATAAAAGTCAAATTGCATATGAAGATGATTTCATTGTTATGGTGAGGATAGATGGAAATTAAGAGATGCTTTATAATATTGTGAAAGAAAAAGTTCAAAATAGATAGGTTCGAGAATTATGAATATATTTCCAAAGAGAGTGAAAGGAAAACAAAAAAGGTGGACAAGGTCAGATAAAATCATGTGTGTCATTTTGGCATGCATGGTAGTGTTTATGGCGTATCATATGTTTTCCTTTTTTCTGCGCCTGGTGTTTCCTAGTAATAATGCAGCAAACGAATTTTCCAGCATTATGGGAATGGTTCGTGACAAGCAGATACCATTTGGAACATGGACATATTTGCCAATTGCTGTTTTAGTAAAAATACTGAGTATTTTTTTTAGTGAAGCTAAAATCTATAAAGCTTTTATTTTGGCAGATATTGTGATCAATATTATTTTCATATGGTCGTTATATGTTTTGCTGATAAAATTATTCGGTTCACAACTTAAGAAGATTACCTTAATGCTGATTAGTGTGGCATGTTATTTTGGAATGCCTGGATATTGTTTCCTGTATGGTGGTAATTTAAAGTGTACGATATGGTTAATGGTATTCTTTTTCTTACTATATATTTTGTATCAAAAAAGAATTATTGTAGAGAGAATTATTAACACTTTACCAGATGTTTTTTGGAAGATAATAAGCGTGTTTGTAATAGTTTTTAGTTATTTGTTTTTATGCAGGGGGCTTTCCAATGATTTTGTGTACTTTATTCCAAGTGAACTTGTTATAATGGTAAGAGCCTTTTGGAAAGATAAAGAAGAACGGCTTCTCGGTACGGTCTATAGTTTTGTTGTTGTGTTGGAATCTTTTGTGATATTTGCGGTTCATAATGAAGCAGCAACAGAGTCAGTAGCAATAGGAATGGCAAGCCTTTACTGGTGTATATTATGGATCATGGTTGCACAAGTTATATGTTTTGCAAAGAAGGAAAATGCGATTATGATGCTGGGAGCTTATGCAGGGTTTTTATTAATATTGTTGTTCATACAAATTAGTGGCGTTGATGAGCATTTGCGGGAAGATCGATGGAATTTGGTGTCAGATGAGACGATATATGATACAGAGTATTTTCATATTTATGGGAATAATATAGAGATGTTGAAAAGTAATTATACCGACAATGATCATATTTTCTATGGCTCTGCAGAATTTATTGATCTGGCAGAACAGGCAATGTCTTATTCAAAGGATGAACTTTTAGTTTTATCAGATGAAATTACAGAGACAGATCGAACTTGGTTTACAGCGATTACAGATCGGGATTATGTGGAAATTGATGGATTAAATAGTACGGATGAGGACATTTCAAAAGTGTTAAGAGAACAGAATCCAGAGTATGTGGTTATTTTTACAAATTCAAGAATCTATATGGCGCATTATGAATTTGTATCGGAGTATCCACATATTTATGAAAACGAGAGAGGGATGATTCTTGAGAGACCGGAAGAGGGGTGGTAGAAAGAAATAAATAGAAACATAGTTGAAAATGGTATAGATATGGTATAATTTGAATAAATAATAGTTAACGTATCTTAGCGGATACTAATTAAGTAAATTAAAAGAGTGAAGGGATTATTAGATGGATGAGCTTAGAGTGATAGAGCATTTTCGATGCCTTTATTTTTTTCCTTTCTGGGTACTGTTTTGATTCACAAAAATATAATAATATGGGACAATTTCTAAGGAAGAAAATGAAAACTATAATGGTTCCATATTTGAAATTCATGATATTAGGGTTAGTGATTACATTAGTAATACCTGCCTGGCGTGAAGGTTGTTTTGATTCGCCATTACTTATGAGAAGCATTTTCTATTACGCACAGCCGGAGCAATTCCATATGGGACAGATCTGGTTCTTGATGGCATTATTCTGGGCACAGATTTTATTTTATATATTCGAGAGATGTATCAGAGCATATGGAACAACCGTTAAAGTGTTATTTGTAATATGCAGTATTTATATTGGACAGGCAATTAATGGACTGATTGTTGTACCTGAAATTTATAGGCTTCCATGGAAAATAGATTCAGCAGTTATGGGAATGGCATTTATGGCAATCGGATACTATTTTAAAGAGTATAAGGTATTTGAAAAGTTTGGGACAAACAAAGCATTTATTTTTGCGATTGCTGTAGGGATTTTTTTGATAACAGGAAATGCCAATGAATGTGTAAATTTATGTGATGCAGTATATTCTGATGTGGTTTTATTTATTATGGCAGCAATGTCAGGGATTATCTGCACCTATATTGTTTCTGATGTGCTGGTTCAGGTGCAGTTGATCAGTAAGCTCATGTCATATATTGGAAGAAACACGTTGGTTATATTTGGTACACATTCATTAGCAATAAGTCTTGTTGTTTATATTATGAATAAGTTGTCAGGAATGAGCTATATTGCACAGGCAAATATTCCGTTTATCATTTGTGTTCTGGCGATGATGATGATAATGGTGATAGAGATATTGGAAGTTTGGGGTTATGGGAAACTGAAAGGTTTTGTGAGAAAAAGATAATGGTGAGGGCTTCTGTGAGGAAGCCCTTAAATAAAAAGAATCAAATTACAAAAGAAGTTTATCAATGATATGGAATTACGTAATATCGAATGGTCTTTACTGGGAAAAAGTATATAATAAAAGTGATTATTTTCAGTAGCATCTTTTATTGTATGAAAGTAAGCCGGTAAGAATCAGGATGATAGGAGAAATTTGTATGTTAATTGAGGATTTGGTTTCATTTTGTGACGAGGAATATCAGAATAGTGAGTGCCTTTATCTGTACAGCTAAGAAAAAATACATAACTTTATAAAAGAAAATTTTAAGGGTGGCGGAGTAAAATTTAAGAGGAACATAGATGTATTAACGTATTTTGAAAAAAATGAGCTGCATAAGTGTAATGTTATTATTATTCAGTACTTAATCTCTTTCTTTTTTGAAACTATAGGAGAAGATGGAATCAGAAAGTGTTTTTCATGTCTTGCAGAAAAAATTGTTAAGAATAAACCGGATAATTCGCCTTTATTAATAATCATTAATGATGTGGACAGTATCCATACTGGACGGGATGCTTTTCCGTTGTTTGTGGAAGAAATCGAAAGAGTAGGACTCAATATTTCTTATGAATCGAGAAGAAGATTTAAAGAGCAAAATTATTATGAGGGATCTTTGAAGTATGAAAATAATCAAAATATATTTGAAGGAGAAATACCAGATAGATTTATTCAGGATTATTGTGTAGCCAAGTTTTGTGAGAGTGCGCAATTGATACTAGAGGTGATTTGATGATAATTAGTGCGAGTAGACGTACAGATATTCCATCTTATTATTCAGAATGGATGCTAAACAGATTAAAAGAAAAATACGTATTGGTAAGAAATCCCATGAATATTCATCAGATAAGTAAAATAGATTTATCACCAAATGTGGTTGATGCTATAGTTTTTTGGACAAAAAATCCGACTCCAATGTTGGGGCGTTTAGATGAATTAAAGGATTATATATATTATTTTCAATTTACATTGACTGCATATGGACCAGATGTAGAACGAAATTTACCATCGAAGAATAGGATTATTATTCCGACATTTCAAGAATTATCCAAGGAGATCGGAAAGGAAAAAGTTGTGTGGAGATATGATCCTATCTTTTTTAACGAACAATACTCAATGCAATATCATTGCAAATATTTTGAACTCTTAGCATCAAAATTAGCAGGATATACGGAAAAGTGTACTGTTAGTTTTATGGATTTATATCGAAATACAGAGAGAAATGTTAAGCCACTTAATATTGTGAAAGATACTCGTGAGATGCAAAAGGAATTATTGCAACGATTTGTAGAGATAGCCAGACAATATGATTTATATATTGATACATGTGCAGAACTGGCAGATTTTCATGAATTAGGTGTTGAACATGCACACTGCATCGACAGAGAAAGAATTGAGCGAATTGGTGGATTTAAGCTTAATGTAGATAAAGACACAAATCAAAGAGCGGAATGTGGATGTGTAGCCAGTATTGACATTGGAGCTTATAATACATGCAAAAATGGTTGCTTATATTGTTATGCAAATTATAGCGAAAATACAGTTACAAGGAATTTTGGATTGCATAATCCTCAGTCACCATTATTGTTTGGTAAGATTGATGAATTTGATATAATCAAAGAGAGAAAAGTAAAATCATTAATTGAAACACAACTGAGTTTGTTTGATGATTAGTAAAATGGGCGGATTTATAGAATGTTAGTATTTTGCATCCGCAAAATGATGTCGGCATTTTTAAGATTTGAAATTATCAGGTAAAATGAAAACGGAAAGAAAAAGTGTAGAAAATGGCATTTGGCTATAAAATAATTGCATATAAAGAAAGGCGAGGCAATGAATCTGTTTGAACACTATTACTTAACAAAAGACAGAATATTGGATATATTGAAAAATGACGGTATCATTGTCTTTGATACATCAGCACTTCTTGATTTATACTATTATTCCGAAGACTCGAGAAACAGAATTTTTAAGAATGTGTTTCCGTATTTTGAAAATAGATTGTGGCTTCCGGCACAGGTATATTTTGAATTTCTCAAAAACAAGGATACAGTGGCTGCAAAACCAGAGAAAACGTATATGGCATTATTAGACAAGGATAATCGGGACATGGGGTATGTGCCGAAGCTGGTATCTACACTCACAAAATTCGAGAAAGATACAAAAGAATTAAAAGGAATATTAACTACTTTAAAAGAGACAACTATCAGAGAGGATAAACATCCATTTTTAGAGCAGGAAATTTTTGAATCCATAGACCGGGCAGTAGATATATTGAAACAACAAATGGAAGCTTTTTCAGCAAAAGTGGAAGCTTTTCAGATAGATATAACACAGAGGATTAATGACAAGATTTTGGATTTATCATCACAAAGCGATGAAATACAAAATCAGATCGAAGAAAAATTTACAATTGGAGAAGAACTTACTTATGGACAAATGACACAAATATCGGTAGATGGAAGAAGAAGGTATGAAGAAAAAATACCACCAGGATACATGGATCAGGAAGATAAGACAGGTCTGCAAAAGTATGGAGATTTATTTGTCTGGATGGAAATTTTGAATTATGCATCAGAGTGCGGAAAAGATGTTATTTTGATTACAAATGATGTGAAAGAAGATTGGGTTGATAAAAAATTTGACCGTAAACCGCGATTCGAATTATTAAAAGAATTTAGGAGCACTACACAGAAGAAGTTTTGGATGTGCAATATGAAAGATTTTTTGTACCTTGCAAACGAAGTTATTGATGAGAAGAACCGGATTCCGGAAAAGGTTATGGAAGATGTTGATGAAGTTTCGAATCAGTTACCGGAAGAATCAGATGATGATGCTTTGATCAGAGAAATGGTAAGCGAGTGGATGGATACGGAAGACACGGTTATTATTGACAGACTTTTGCCAGTAGATTCTACTTGGAAAGTGTTCGGAAATAACAGAATTTATAATGGAATTGATTATCGTGGAGAAGAATGGATAGTGCTAGCACATCTGGTTGAAAAATTTGATTACGCAAGTATTTTGCATGCATTGACAAATTTGAGAAAGATAAAGCGGGATTATGATCAGTTGGGGAAGGAATACTATTATTCTCAGCTTATTATTTTGAAAGACAAAGCAAGTGCAGATAAGTTTATGAAGAAAGTGAAGGGAAATACAAAGCTTAGTAGTATGTTTTCGAATGTGTATGTGCAAAATACAGTGCTGTATATGATGCATGGCAGATTGTTTTTTGTGGATGCGAATCATGCGATGGGGTAAGAAAAGAAATCTCTGATGCGATTGATTTTATGAAGAAAAATAGATATACTATATAAAAGCCTCAAGTATAAAAGAAAAGATTTGTGGAGGATATCATGAAAGAGTTTTATTTAAAAAATATAGAGTTGAGTAATTTTAGAAAATTTGACAATTCTACATACGAGTTGAATCCGCGGATGAACATCTTTATTGGAAAGAATGCATCAGGAAAGACGGCTGTTTTAGAAGCAGTTACTGTTATTTTGGGTGCATATTTGGCGGCTTTTAAGGAATATGTTCCAAGTAGATTTGGACATAATATTTCAGATAATGATGTTTTGAGAAAATCGTTAAAACCTGTGAAAAGTGTAGCGTTAACTGCAACGGTGAAACAATTTCCATGTATTGTGAGCAGTCAGATTATGTGGGACGGAAAAATAAAGAAATGCACAAGAAGTTTGGAAAAGGAAGGTGGAAGAACAAAATTTATAGGTAAAAATCCTATGAGAGAACTGGTCGCAGAATGGGAAGAGTCTATAAAAGCGGCAGATTGTTCTGATGAAATTCAAGTATATCCATTGGTATTGTATCTGAGTTCTGCAAGGCTTTGGAATGAGAATCGTACAGGAGAGATAGAAAAAATTCCAGGAAGAACAGATGCATATCAGAGATGCTTAGATCCAAAGAGAGGAAATCAGTCTTCATTTGAATATATTAAGCTGTTAGGTAACTTGGCGACAGAAGAGAATGATGGTATGCCATTACCTGCGTATGAAGTGATTATGGATGCTGTAAAATATAGTTTGGAAGAGGAATTATTACCAGAACAGCAGATGATATATTCATCAAGATATGGTGAGATTGCAATAAAGAATCCAGATGGTACAGTTATTAATTTTTCTGCATTAAGTGATGGCTATCGTAATGTGATAAAAATTGTAACGGATATAGCAACTAAAATGTGCATCTTGAACCCATATCTTGGAAGAGATACATTGAAGAAAACGCCAGGTGTAGTCGTTATAGATGAATTAGACTTAAGTCTGCATCCAACATGGCAGAGAAGAATTGTTCGTATCTTAAAAGAACTATTTCCGATGGTTCAATTTATATGCGCTACTCATTCACCATTTATTATTCAATCATTAGAACCAGGTGAATTAATAGCATTAGATACATTTTTAGACGAAGAATATTCGGGACAGAGTATAGAAGATATTGCAGAGGATATCATGAAAGTTCCTATGGTGCAGTATAGTGAAAAGAAAATGAAAATGTACAAAGCAGCAGAAGAATATTTTAATGCGTTAAAAGGGAATGTATCTAAAGATAAATTGCAGGAACTTAAGGAGCGAATGGACTTTCTTTCAGCAGAATATAGTGATAATCCAGCATATGCAGCACTAATGAAACAAAAATATTTGGAAAAAAAGGTGGAGATAGAAGAATGAGACCTGTTAATAAAGGAGAGGCACCTAAGATCCAATTTCATGCTTTTTCATATGATATGGATATTCCACAATTAAATGAAACGTATTTACAGAAGCAAGGAAAAATCGAGAGACAGAAAGCGGAAAATCTATTTAATTTATTGAAACTTGATAATGTACCAAAGACACCAACAACTAAGGATCGTCGTTTCGCTACGAGAAATGAGGCTCGCAATTATGCGTTAGAGTGCAGAGAAGGATGGAGGCGTGTAAAAGGAACACGAGAAAAAGAACAGTATTTACGATTGATAAAGATGCTGGCACAGAGCAGCGGATTTTTTTCTGTTTGGATGAATATTTTCAAAGATGATGCAGAAGTAAAGAAAACATTAATAACTGTATTTAAGGGAACAAATGAAGAATGGTGTAAAGATTAAAGATATATTTACATAGTAAGTCATTGACTTTACAATGAAGGGCTTTTAAGTAGGAAGCTCTTTATTAAATGTCAAATAAACTACAGATGAAGTTTTAAAACTGTGTTGGATTACATTATATCGAATTGAGTTATTGGAGAAAAGATATACAATGAATATGAAAAAGTATTACAAAAAGGGAACAGAGAGTGAATGATGATAAATGCAAACAAAAAGATGGTAGTTGTTTATATGAAAGAAAATCCGGTTCAGCATAAAGGGAAAACTGGAAGAGGAGTTAATTTTGAGGATTCAAAACTGTTTACAGAGCCAGAAATAGAAAAAATATTTCAGGCGGCAGGTAAAATAGAAGTATTTTTTGAAGACATTTTTAGAAATGAATCTTTTAATGAGGCAGCTCAGGAGTTGTTTGAAGCACTGGGAACGATATATGCGCCATAGAGAAGTTGGGGATGGGAATGTATTTAAACAAATTACCAGTGAGATATATGATACAAATGAGGCATATGCTATTCTTTGTATTTTAAGAAATTATCTTGTACATTCCAACGACGTGGTGCATGGTGTGCACATCGGATTTGATGGGTTAAAGATTTGGACGGATCGGGATATAGTGCTTCGAGATATAGAATGGTCAAAAGCCAAAAAGGAATTATTACAGAGGCAGGAAAAAAAGATAGATTTGCTGAAAGTGATTAAAGACAGCAACGATGCTTTGAATATAATTCATGATAGTATGTTATCCAAGATTGTTACAGATGAGTTAAAAGAGCAATGCGAATTCCTTGTTAACATGGGGAAAAGGACAGTGATGATAAATTCAGATGTGTGGTTTGTATTTAGATTTACTGGTGATGAAGAAAATAAGGAAAACATTGCCCTGGGTTTGGGAGTGGACTATTATCAATTGTATTGGAACAGATATAGGGCAGTTTGGGAGAAAATGAATAAAAAATAAAGTTGCACTTGGGGGATTTAAAGGATTATACTGTAAAGCTGTAAACGTAAGTCACCACTTGTTCTTTGAATGTATATACGATAAAATATTACAAAGTGAGAATAATAAAAATGAAACTTAAAACACCGATTTACGTCAGTGTACTGAATGGATGAACCAGTGGCAAAAGACAAATGTATGTGAATCTAATGGGGCAGAGTTGGAGGACGTTGTTCAAATCTATCATGCATGCGGGACACAGTTGGACCGAAGCAAATATAAGAAATTCAGTATCAGTAGGTGAAACAGTTCATATATGTGTAGAATCGCAGGATGGTTCGAGGTTTGATCCTAATATGACAGACGAGGAATGTTTTAAATTGTGTAAAAGTAAATTCCATTTTAGGACTTCTGTGTAGGAAGTCCTAAAATAAAAACCAATCAAACTACAAACGAAGTAAAATAAAGGGATTACATTATATCGAATGGTTTTATTTTGAATAAAAGTGTATAATTTTTAAATTGACCAATAATATGTATCTGTTATGCAAAAACCAGGGCATGTGTGTTCTTGAAAAAGTGATGATTTGGAAAGAAGTATAAAAAATTGACTTTATAATAGATGCAGATAAAAGAATGCTAAGTGTTTATATGAAAGGGAAAAACTGGTTATGAATAATACACAGCCTGCAAATAAAAAGTCAAGGCTAAAATGAAAGAA
>UMAO01017364.1_pt1 | contig 28073 bp, 24 predicted proteins | sample 1963741 | NCBI WGS metagenome assembly UMAO01 (sample SAMEA4835919, study PRJEB28245) | human gut metagenome | biome: gut microbiome; material: fecal sample | place: Denmark | collected 2008
CAAGTTTTGGAGAGGATGGCATTATCAGTAAAAGATTCCAGAATGGCAAGGAACTGGAATTCGCAGGCTCGAAAGATTTCTGGAAAAATTTTTAAATGAATCATAATAATTTACGGATCTTTGACGGCGGCATTCCGAATCGTTTTTTAAACAGCTTGCTGAAATGATAGACATCATCATAGCCGACTTCGGCTGCAACTTCCTGGATGCTGCCGTCAAAGCCGTTTTCCAACAATTCTTTTGCTTTTTCAAGGCGGATATTGATCAGGTGGCGGATCGGTGTATCGCCTGTCTCACTTTTAAAAATACGTGAGATATAAAAAGGACTTAAGTACATATTTTCTGCAATCTGATCTAAAGAAATCTTTTCACTGTAATGATCCTCAAAATAATTTACGATCTGGTCAACTACATATTTTTTGCTGGTAGATTCAAAAGAGCAGCCGGTATTGATTTTTACCGGTTCACTCTGTTCCCGCAGCAGCAGGATCAGCATCTGCATCAGATAACTTTTCAACATGATATAACGTCCGCTGCGGCAGACGTCATTTTCTACGCTCATGGCTGTGCAGATCTTAAACAGCTTCTGGCGCAGTTCGCCGGAGGTATGTAAAATAGGAGACTGTGTGGCTGGATCGGATGTCAGATCTTTTAAATGCAGCGGCAGATAATTTTCCGGGAAATCCGGAAAACGGACATCACATAAACCGACAAAAAACTCCATGGTCGGATTGGCAGGATCCGTGCAGAGTGCCTGATGCTTCTGCCCCGGATTTAAAATAATGATATCTCCTTCGGACACATCATAGAGCCTGTCCGCAATCTTGTATTTGCCGTGGCCGGACAAAATAAATGCCATCTCGATAAAATCGTGGCTGTGATAGCGTGCTTCATCTTTCAAACGTGTGCCTTTCCAGGTAAATAGAAAAGTTGGATTCAGTTGGTCAAGCAGTTGTTCCCGGTTGTCACAGCACATAGTAAGGTCTCCATTTCTTCATTTTATCGCCGATAAAAACTTATTGTCTATATTTAAAATACAATGCGATGTGGATCATAAAAAGTGTGTCAAAATGTGAAATATGGGAATTTGCGCGAAGCTGGAGATCTTTTTGTGACTTGGGAGAAAATTAGAAAATCTTAGTATGCCTGTAAATACACAGTGTTGTGCTGCCACGGATGGCAGCGCAAGTCTTAACGTGCCATGGAGGGCACGTTTAAGACGTACACGTCACTTTGAAAGAGCATAAAGCAGGCATACTTAGTTTTTCTTATTTTCGGACAATGGAACAAAATGAAAACCAGCTTCGCGCAAATTTCCAGTTTCAAAGTCTAAATACACTTTTTGTGATCCACATCACAGTATAACATATTCTCCACCAGAAACCATCCCTTCCGGTGCAAAAAATAACATGAACGGTGCAAGATAGTACATTCCTTTTTACCCCAGAAGTACTATACTGAAAATCCGAAAGAAAAACAAAAAGGGAGTAGGAGGGTTATTATGACACCAATGAAATGGTTCTTTTCATTTCTGAAAAAGTACCGGGGACTGATGATAATTGGTATTTTACTGACCACAGCGGTATCAGTGCTTTCGGTGGTCAATCCGTACATATCCGGGCAGATCGTAGATCAGGTCATAAGCGGTGGAAAATATGACAGACTGATGTCGTTTATCGGATGTCTGATCGGAGTCACGATCGTGATGGGAGTCTTGCGTTTTCTGTTTCAGGTCGCATTTGAGACGGCGTCGCAGGGCGTTTTGTACGATATGAGAGACAAAGTCTACCGGAAATTATTAGAGGAAGATTTTGCATTTTACAATAAGAAACGTACCGGAGATCTGATGAGCCGCCAGACCGGAGATATGGATGCAATCCGTCACTTTGTGGCATATGTGGTCTATATGGTTTACCAGAGTGTGCTGATGTTCGTGTTTGCACTGCTTATGATCTTTACGGTCAACACAAAACTTGCGCTTGCCATGCTTGTGGTGCTGCCGTTTACAGCATTTGCGACCTGCCGTCAGACGAAGGAAGTACGCCCGGCATTCAAACGCAACCGTGACTGTTTTTCATCACTCAATGCGTTTGTGCAGGAAAATGTCAGTGGAAACCGCGTGGTAAAAGCGTTTGCAAAAGAAGATTTTGAGATTGAAAAATTCAATAAGGAAAATGATAAATTCCGTGCGGCGCAGATCGATGCGTCAAAGATCTGGATGAAATATGTGCCGATATTTGAGGTGCTTTCCTATGCACTGACGATCATCCTGATCCTCTACGGCGGCTATATGGTCATTCAGGGAGAGATCACGTTAGGACAGCTCGTGACGGTGAACGGTTATCTGTGGATGTTAAACAACCCGCTGCGCCAGGCAGGATGGCTGGTCAACGATATCAGTAACTTTACAACGTCCGTGGAGAAAATCTATGCGACTTACAGTGAAGAGCCGCATGTAAAAACACCGGTATCTGGAGTAGTGAAGAAACATCTGAAAGGTGAGATCGAGTTTAAAAATGTATCTTACCGTGCGGATGACGAAGATATTGTCATGGATGTCAATTTTAAGGTAAAACCGGGGCAGACCGTCGGCATCATTGGTTCTACCGGAGCTGGAAAATCAACGATCATGAATCTGCTCTGCCGGTTTTATGATACGACTTCCGGTGAAGTGCTTGTGGATGGTGTGAATGTCCGCGACATGGATCTTTATAACCTGCGTGACAATATCGGCATGGCGATGCAGGATGTGTTCCTTTTTTCGGATACGATCGAAGGAAATATCGCATACGGAAGGCCGAATTGTTCGTTCGAAGAAGTCAAACAGGCTGCGATCATGGCGGATGCCAATCATTTTATCCAGGCACTTCCGGATGGATATGATACGATTGTGGGTGAGCGCGGTGTCGGACTTTCCGGCGGACAGAAACAGCGTATCTCCCTTGCGAGGGCACTGCTGAAAGATCCGTCGATTCTGATTCTTGACGATACGACATCGGCGGTCGATATGGAGACGGAGAGTTATATCCAGAGCCAGTTGAAGAAATTAGATAACAAGTGCACGATCTTTGTCATTGCGTACCGCATTTCTTCCATTAGAGATGCAGATCTGATCCTTGTCATGGATAACGGACGCATCATTGAACAGGGAACACATGAGCAGTTAGTGGCGGCGGGAGGTTATTACGCGACGGCTTTCCATAACCAGTATGGCGAAATCCCACAGGAAATTTTAAATGGAAAGGGGGAGAAATAAGATGGCAAGAAACAGATATGATATGGATGAGATATTAGAGGACAGTTTTGATGTAAACCAGCTTAAACGTCTTGCAGGTTACATTGCTCCCTACAAAAAGAAGATGGCAGGCGTTATTCTTCTGATGCTTTCTTCCTCGGCACTTACCATGGCGATTCCGATCTTTTTCCAGAATGTGATGGATCACAGCATCCCGGAAAAAGATATGAAATCGATCACATTTTACAGTATTGCGACATTGCTGATCGCACTTTATTCGGGTCTTTCCCTGCGGATCAAGATCAAGACCATGAGTGTGATCGGGCAGGATATCGTACATGACATCCGCTATGATATTTTCTGTCATCTGCAGGAACTTCCGTTTTCCTATTATGATGACAGACCACATGGAAAAATTCAGGTGCGTGTGGTCAATTATGTGAACAGCCTAAGTGATCTTTTGAGCAATGGTATTGTCAACACATTCACAGATCTGTGCAACCTGATCTTTATCCTGATGTTCATGTTTGCACTCGATGTCCGGCTGACGCTGATCTGTCTGTGCGGACTGCCGGTTCTTGCATTTGTGATTATCTTAATCAAGAAAAAACAGCGCAGGGCATGGCAGATCCAGAGCAACAAACAGTCAAACTTAAATGCGTACATTGCGGAGAGTATCAATGGAATCCGTGTGACGCAGTCTTTTGTAAGGGAAAATGAGAATACCGGAATCTTTAATAACCTAAGTAAAAATTACCGGAAATCCTGGATGCGTGCGGTAATGTTTAACTTTACGATGGGACCGAGCGTGGATATTATTTCGACATTTACGACGGCACTGATCTATGTGCTGGGTGTCCGTTGGATTTTAGCACCGGATATGACACTGACCGTCGGTGTTCTGATCGCATTTACCGCGTACATTGGGCGTTTCTGGGCACCAATCAACACACTTGCCGGATTTTACAATTCTCTTTTGACAGCAATCTCTTATCTTGAGAGGATTTTTGAGACGATCGATGAGCCGGTGGGTGTCAGGGATGAGCCGGATGCAATCCCGATGCCGGAGGTGGCAGGAGAAGTGAAGTTTTCCCATGTGTCCTTTGGTTATGAGCCGGGGCAGAAGATTTTGGAGGATATCAATTTTACGGCAAAACCGGGTGAAACGTATGCGATCGTCGGCCCGACCGGGGCAGGAAAATCCACGATCGTAAATCTCATCAGCCGTTTTTACAATGTGGATTCCGGGAAAATCACGATCGATGGCATTGATATCTCGAAGGTGACACTTCATTCACTGCGCACCCAGATGGGAATCATGATGCAGGACAGCTTTATTTTTGCGGGGACGATCATGGATAATATCCGCTATGGCAACCGCAGTGCGACGGACGAGGAAGTCATCCGTGCCGCAAAAACAGTCTGCGCCCATGATTTTATTATGGAAATGGAAAACGGATATAAGACACAAGTCAATGAGAGAGGAAGCAGGCTATCCGCCGGACAGCGGCAGCTTATTTCCTTTGCAAGGGCACTGCTTGCAGATCCGAAGATCCTGATCTTAGATGAGGCGACTTCGAGCATTGATACCGAGACGGAACTGCTTTTGCAGAAAGGATTGAACGAACTTTTGAAGGGACGGACTTCTTTTATCATTGCACACAGACTTTCTACGATCAAAAATGCCGACTGCATCTTATATGTAGACAAAGGCGATATTTTAGAGCGTGGAAATCATGACGCACTGATGGAACAGAAGGGTGAGTATTACAAACTTTATATGTCACAGTATGATTTCTTAAAATGACAGGCACTGCGGTGCCATTTGCCAATCGAAAAACCGGAAAACACCATTTGACACCCGGATCTTATAAATAAAAACTGCCGCCTCACGGTGATATGTCCCCCTTTTTCTGAACTTACAGAGAAAAGGGTACATATATTCACCCGGAGGCGGCAGTTTTTATGAAAGTTTATTCATTTTTATGTTCTTTCCGGTATTCTGCCGGGCTTTTTCCAACGTATTTTTTGAACTTGATATGGAAATAATCGACATTCCGGTAACCGACTTTTTCTGCGATCGCATAAACTTTTAACTCTGAGGAACAGAGAAGCTCCATCGAGTGTTTGATGCGGACATGGTCGACGTATGAGTTGAAGTTTTCACCCATCTTTTTGCGGAAAATCTTTCCGAGATAGGAGCTGTTGTAACCAAACAGCGGTGCAATATTTTCTAATGTGATATTGCTTGCATAGTTGTGGTTGATGTAGTGCAGAATATCATCCAGCACGCTTTCACGGGAAGAGTTACCGATCGAGGACATGATCATCTCAAACTGTTCCGTGAAGTACAGGATGATCTCGTAGAGATAATATTTTTCTTCGATCAGACGGATGATATCCGCATTGCTCGGAAACGGGATATTTGCACCATTGTAAAGCCGGTTTGCCTGTTCCTTGATCTGCAGATAAAGGTCTGTCAGGAAAAGCCGTATGGAATCAATCGAATCTGCAGCATGGTAAAGTTCATTGGTAAGCTGTGTCAAAGTCTCCGCTAACATATTGCGGTTGAATGCCTGAAGATATTCAAACAGGCTGGTAGCGTAACGGTTTAAAAAAGCGTCGTTTAAGATGGATTTTAAACTGTCCGGGTCCGGCAGTTCGGCATAACCGATCGTGTGCTGTTCCTGCTCGCAGAAGAAACGGCGTTCTAAGAGCTGTTTCGCCTGAATATAGGAAATATAGACTTCCGACAGGTCTGACACACGCGCACCATATGTAATAAAGAGACTGTCAAGAGGAGAATTCTCCTGTGGACGCCGTTCTCTCTGGTAACGCTCCAGAAAATCATTAAATTTTTGAATGGCAAAAGTGCCTTTCAGTAAAATAACCTCATGATACTGCAGCGTAATGTTATCATAGGAGTTATTATCCTGATTCGTCACGCGCAGAAGATCCGAAAAACGATAGGAGGCATCTGCAGTATTGTGACTGTATTTCTCATAGATCACAACCTGATAGGTGTCTGCTGTCAGATGGAGATCTGTTGTATTTATGTGGGAAAGATCGATATCATTCGTTAAAAGATCGCGGATGATGGTCTCTCTTGCCTTTTCACGGTAATGTTCCCGGGTATTTGCAGTTGCAGCATCCTTGTCTAAGTTTTCTTTGATCGAACGAAGAATCTCCTCAAGTTCATCCTCGTCGATCGGCTTTGTCAGATAATACTGCACTCCGTAACGGATGGCTTCCTGCGCATATTTGAAATCAGAGTAACCGCTTAAGATAATGACTTTTCCGGTAAAACCCTGTGCTCTTGCCTCCCGGATGACGTCAAGCCCTGACATTCCCGGCATGCGGATGTCTAAGAGGACAATATCCGGATGTAAAGAAAGAATCTGCTGATAGGCCAAATCACCGTTTGCAGCTTCTCCGGCGATCGTATAGCCGAGAGATTCCCAGTCGAACAGACATTTGATACCTTCCCGGATAATGGATTCATCATCTGCAATTAAAACGCGATACATAAAAATAACCTTCCTGTTCCAATGATAAAAGTACTAAACGTAAGTATAAATGCGAACGTTTTGTTTGTCAAATTTATCGAGTGTTTTATGTACAATTTAGAGGGTATTTTTTGCAGGGTGGGTATAGTAAGATGAGACAAAATGAGATAATTACAGGGAGGAAAATCCTCTGCTCCTGATAGCAGTCGCATTTTCCTTCGGAAAACAGGGAGGATTATCATATGAAATTCAGTAATGGATGCTGGCTGCAGAAAGAGCGCTGCGAGTGCTTTTCTCCGGCAGAAGTATATTTTTCAAAAATCGAGAAAGATCAGGTGACGATCTGTGCGCCGACAAGCAAGATCACACAGCGCGGCGATACCCTTGGCGGAATCAACCTCACGATCGTGATTTCAGCACCGTATGAGGAAGTGCTTAGGGTTCAGACTTATCATCACATGGGCGTGCAGAAAAAGGCACCGTCATTTGAGATCGCACCTGCGGAGAGCGGACATTTAAAGGCAGAAGATACGGAGGACAAACTGGTCATTTCAAGCGGTACACTGCGTCTGGAAGTGCAGAAAGAGAACGGAGCACTCACATTTTACCGCGGTGAGGAGAAAATCACTGCAAGCGGATGGAGAGATCTTGCATACATGAAGACCGACTGGAAAGGTTTTGCCTATGATAAAGGACCGGAAGATGCTTATATGAGAGAGCAGTTATCACTTTCCGTTGGCGAGCTGATCTATGGACTTGGCGAGCGTTTTTCTGCGTTTGTAAAAAATGGACAGAGCGTGGATATCTGGAACGAGGACGGCGGTACTTCCACAGAGCAGTCTTATAAAAATATCCCGTTTTATATTTCCAATAAAGGATACGGTGTGTTTGTAAACCATCCGGAGCGTGTGTCCTTTGAAGTTGCAACAGAGATGGTAACCAAGGTTGAATTTTCCGTGCCGGGTGAAAACCTTGACTATTTCCTGATCAACGGGCCGACGATGAAAGAAGTGCTGATGCGCTATACAGATATCACTGGAAAACCGTCACTTCCGGCACCGTGGACATTCGGTCTCTGGCTGTCCACATCCTTTACGACAAATTATGATGAAAAGACAGTCAACAGTTTTGTCGATGGAATGTTTGACCGCAAGATCCCGTTATCCGTATTCCATTTTGACTGCTTCTGGATGAAAGATTTCAACTGGTGTGATTTTACCTGGGATTCAAGAGTATTCCCGGACCCGGAGGGCATGTTAAAACGTCTGAAAGCAAAAGGATTAAAGATCTGTGTCTGGATCAACAGCTATGTGGGACAGGAGTCATCCATGTTCAAAGAGGGTGTCGAGGGCGGTTACTTCTTAAAACGTCCAAATGGCGATGTATGGCAGTGGGATATGTGGCAGCCGGGACTTGCCATTGTGGACTTTACTAACCCTGCAGCCTGCGAGTGGTACAGCAAAAAGTTAGAGGCACTGCTCGATATGGGTGTTGACTGCTTCAAGACCGACTTTGGTGAGAGAATCCCGACAGATGCGGTATATTACGACGGTTCTGATCCGGTCAAGATGCACAACTACTATACATACCTTTACAATAAGGTGGTATTTAACGTATTAAAGAAGAAAAAAGGTGAAAAAGAGGCTGTTCTTTTTGCACGTTCTGCAACTGCAGGCGGACAGAAGTTCCCGGTTCACTGGGGCGGTGACTGCTGGTCTGATTATGAATCCATGGAGGAGAGCCTTCGCGGAGGCCTGTCACTGACAAGTTCCGGTTTTGGATACTGGAGCCATGATATCGGAGGATTTGAGAGTACCTCCACACCGGATGTCTATAAGAGATGGTGTGCATTCGGACTGCTTTCTTCCCATTCAAGACTGCACGGATCTACTTCTTACCGTGTGCCGTGGGCATATGATGAGGAAGCAGTAGATGTGGTACGTTATTTCGCACAGCTTAAGGCATCCTTAATGCCGTATCTGTACCGCAATGCGATCGAGACATCAAAGACCGGTATCCCGATGATGCGGAGCATGGTGCTTGAATTTACCGAGGACAAGAACTGTGCTTACCTGGCAACCCAGTATATGTTAGGTGATTCCTTACTGGCTGCACCAATCTTCCGTGATGACAGCATCGCAGAGTACTATCTGCCGGAGGGAACCTGGACATCCTTACTGACCGGAGAAGTCAAAGAGGGCGGTAAATGGTATACAGAAAAACATGGTTATTTAAGCATTCCTCTCTATGTCAAAGAGGGCAGCATCGTGGCTATGGGTGCAAGAAATGACAATGCGGTTTATGATTATGCGGACGGAGTGACATTCCGTGCTTATGCATTGAAGGATGGCATTCAAGCGGAGACTGTTGTCTATGGAACAGAAAATGAAAAAGAAGCATCTGCAGACGTTGTAAAGAATGGAACTTCCTATGAAATTACAGTGGAGAGCAAAAAGGCATCCAAAGTGGCATTGATGAATGTCGGTGCTCCAAAGCAGGTAAACGGTGCATCCTATACACAGGATGGAGAAAATGTCATCGTAGAGTTCAACGGGGACGGCAAGGCTGAGGTTGTATTTTAATGCAGGAAACATACATTGAAGAAATTTTAAAAAAGCTGACTTTAGAAGAAAAAATCGGTATGATCCACGGTGCGGGTTTATTCCGCACCGAAGGAGTGGAGCGGCTTTCCATCCCACCGCTCTATATGTCGGATGGACCGATGGGAGTACGCGCAGAATTTGCGGACAATGAATGGCGGAATGTCGGGACGACGGAAGATTATGTGACTTATCTTCCGTGCAACAGCGCCATTGCATCCACCTGGAACCGTGATCTGGCAAAGAAAGCCGGAGAAGTGCTGGGCGAGGAGGCAAGAGGCAGGGGCAAAGATGTGATCTTAGCTCCGGGCATCAACATCAAGCGGAGTCCGCTCTGTGGCAGGAATTTTGAATATATGAGCGAAGATCCGGGACTCATCGAAGAACTGGTTGTACCGATGATCGAGGGAATCCAGGAAAACGATGTTGCGGCATGCGTGAAGCATTTTGCGGCAAACTCACAGGAAACCGAAAGACTCTGGGTGGATACAATCATCGATGAGACAGCACTGGAAGAAATTTATTTTCCGGGATTTCAAGCGGCGGTAGAAAAGGGACACACCCTTGCGCTGATGGGAGCCTATAATCTGTTAAACGGTGAGCACTGCTGTATGAGTAAATCCCTGCTCAATGAAAAACTGCGGAAAGACTGGGCATTTGACGGTGTGGTAATCTCCGACTGGGGTGCTGTGCACGATACGAAACTGGCTGCAGAGTCCGGGCTGGATCTTGAGATGGATGTCAAGTATCAGTTCGACGAACAGTACATGGCAGAGCCTCTGTTAAAAGCAGTGAAGGATGGAGAAATCGAAGAATCGCTGGTGGATGAGAAAGTGCGCAATATCCTCCGCATGATGCTGCGTTTAAAAATGATCGGACCGGAGAGAAAACATCGTAAGACAGGCGCATACAATACGGAGGAACACCGCAGGGCAGTGCTCGATGTGGCGCGCGAGTCCATGATTTTACTGAAAAATGAAGATCAGGTATTGCCGCTTCAGGCAGAATCCGGCTGTAAGGTTGCCGTGATCGGCGCAAATGCCGCTGCGATCCATTCGAACGGGGGAGGAAGTGCAGAAATCAAGGCACTGTATGAGATATCACCGCTTATGGGAATCAAAAAGTTACTTGGTGGAAATGTGAAAGTTTCCTACGCACCGGGCTATGTGATTCCGGATAAGAAAGAGGCATCTGAGATCAACTGGCAGGCGGCGAGCACGGAGACTGCAGAGGATACCGAAAAGGAAAGCACTGTAAGTGGAAGAGCACTGGATGAAAAACAGCAGGAAGCCTTAGCGGAAGCAGTTGCGCTGGCAAAAGCAAGTGACATTGTTATTTTTGTGGGCGGACTGAACCACGATTTTGATGTGGAGGGACTTGACCGCGTGAACATGAAACTGCCATACGGGCAGGATGAAGTAATCGATGCTCTGCTAAAGGCCGTGCCGGATACGGTGGTCTGCATGTATGCAGGTGCACCGGTTGAGATGCCGTGGGCAGAAAAGGCAAAAGCAATCCTCTGGAGCTACTATGCCGGTATGGAAGGGGGAACAGCCCTGGCAGAGATCTTGTCTGGAAAAGTAAATCCATCCGGAAAGCTGGCAGAAACATTTATCCGTGATGCGTCGCAGTGTCCGGCACATACGATCGGAACATTTGGAAAGAAAGACCGTGTGGAGTACAGGGAAGGTGTGATGGTCGGTTACCGTTATTATGACACAAAAAAAACAGATGTCCTGTTCCCGTTTGGTCATGGACTTTCCTATACGGCATTTACCTATAATGATCTTGAAATTATACGGCAGCAGGAAAATGGCAGACAGACCGTGAAAGTTTCCTGTTCGGTAACCAATACAGGAGAACATGCAGGGAAAGAGACCGTTCAGATTTATGTGGCACCGGAACAGAAAAAAGACAGACCGGTTCATGAACTGAAAGCGTTTGAAAAAGTCAGGCTTGATGCCGGGGAAACAAAGAGGATCTGTGTTATTTTGGAGGAAAGAGATTTTTCCCGTTATGACACAGACAAAAAGATGCCGGTTCCGGTAAATGGAACGTATGAAATTCAGGTTGGCGCATCTTCGACAGATATCTGCCTTTGTGGAAAAATAGACCTTTTTTTTGCAGAAGGTTAAATGATGACTATTGAAAAGAAACTCTGACTTTGCTATGATAAAGTCAGGTTTTTTTTATGGGATTTTTTGGGGGGCGGATAGGTGAGAATATGTCTGAAAAGAGCAAGGTATTAGTCGTAGATGATAAACAGGTCGAACGTGTCATGATGAAAAGAATTTTGAGCGGTACGTACGAGGTGATAGAGGCAGAAAATGGCAAGGAAGCATTTGAGATTCTTTATGAACGAAGCACGGAGATAACGGCGGTACTTTTAGATATCGTTATGCCGGAGTATGACGGGTATTATTTTCTGGAACGGTATCATAAAGCGCAGATGTATCAGGCAATACCTGTCATTGTACTTACGATGGAGATTGACATTGAGACAGAGATTAAATGCCTGGGCATGGGAGCATGGGATTTTATCCGGAAACCGTATGATGTGGATGTTGTCCGGTTCCGGCTGAAGAATGTGATTGGCAGCAGCAGTCAGAATATCAGCAAAGCGTTAAAGTACCGTGCAGAATATGATATCCTTACCGGCATCTATAATAAGACCCATATGTTTCAGGCGACATCTTCTATGTTAGAGCGATATCCGGACCGGCATTTTGCTTTTGTGCGGATGGATATTGAAAAGTTCCAGCTGATCAATTCTTTCTTTGGAATGAGTGCAGGGGACATGCTGCTGAAATATATTGCAGACCTTTTGATATGTGCAGTCAGAAACCGCAGTGACGTTACCTTTGGCAGGATGGATGCGGATATATTCTGCTTCTGCGTATCCTATGAAAATACAAAAGAACTGGTCGAAAGTTTTGATAAAATGCGTGATATCTTAAGCAGATACCCGCTTGATTTTGATATTGTACCGATATTTGGTGTTTATCTGATCGCTGGAAAGAAAATAACACCGGATCACATGTACGATCGTGCCAACCTTGCGGCAAAGCACTGCAAAGGCAATTATATCCGTAACTATGCATTTTATACACGGCAGATGAGCCAGGAGATCGAGAAGGAACAGCGGATCGTAAACAGCATGAAAAGTGCACTGGAAAATCATGAATTTGTTGTATTCTATCAGCCAAAATACGGGCTCAGCGATAATCAGATCGCAGGAGCGGAGGCGCTGGTTCGCTGGAAACATCCGGAACGTGGAATGATTTCACCGGGAGAGTTTATACCGGTATTTGAACGGAATGGATTTATCACAAAGCTGGATTATTATGTGTGGGAGCAGACCTGCATCCAGCTTAGAAAGTGGATGGATGAAGGAAAGAATCCGCTTCCGATATCCGTCAATCTTTCGAGGGTCAGCCTTTACAACAAAGATATCGTGAATGTGATCTGCAATCTGGTGGACAGTTACCGGATTCCACGCAGACTGTTTCAGGTAGAACTGACAGAGAGCGCATACAATACAAATCCCAAAGCAGTGCAGGATATGATGCAGCGTTTGCGCGAAGAGGGATTTTACATTCTGATGGACGATTTTGGAAGTGGTTATTCTTCTTTAAATGTTTTAAAGGATATTGTGGTTGATGTTTTAAAGATGGACATGAAGTTTTTTGCCGGTGATGACAGGGAAGGACGCGGAGAAAATATCATGGCGGCAGTGATCCGTATGGCAAAATGGCTGAATATGCCGGTTGTTGCGGAAGGCGTGGAACGGATCGAACAGGTGGAATTTTTGCGGAGTATTGGCTGTGAATATGTACAGGGATATTATTTTGCAAAGCCGATGCCTGTGGAAGAATACGAGAAACTGCAGTTTGACAGACCACATGCGGAGAGAAAGAAAGAGACAGAACGCTTAGTTGACATAGATAGTCTGTGGACACCGGCCTCCCAGCTGGAGTCACTCTTTTTAAATGCGAAACAGGGTGTGGCTGTCTATGAGTACGGCAAAGAACAGATTGAGATAATACGCGTAAATAATGCGTATTATGAGGTGTTTGGATATCAGGATATCAGTCAGAAAAAAGATATTTTTCAGGGAATTCCAAAACGATATCATAAGCGTATTCTGGATGCCTTTTTTTATACAGCAGATAAAGGACGTGAAACACAATGTGAATTTTCCAGGAAGAATGAAGCAGGAGAAGAAATTTTTATATCATTAAAGCTGTATGATGTAGGAATTGTAGGAAATAAACATATCATATATGGTGTTTTCTTAAATGTGACAGAACCAAAACAACTGGAATGGGAATTAGAAAAATACAGGCTGTTATTATCCGGAAAAACGAAAGACAGGGAGATGGAACAGGAAAAAGAACAATCGGAGGAATGATAGAAAAATGTGTGAGGTATTGGAAAAATTAAGAGCATGGGGATGCGATTTAGATGGAGCTTTAGAGCGTTTTTTAGGAGATGAGGAATTATATAAAAGCTGCCTTCCGATGGTGGCGGAGGACGAGTCTTTTGATGGATTAAAAGAGGCACTTGCAGAAGATGAGAGAAAAAAGGCGTTTGACTGTGCACATACTTTAAAAGGTGTTTTTGCCAATATGGGAATCACACCGATGTTTGATACGGTCGAAAAAATTGTAGAGCCGCTTCGTGCCGGAATAAATGATGGACTGATGCCGGTATATGAGGAATTGTCCAGGGAAAGAGAACATCTTAGAAGCATTATCCGGATCGAGGGAGAATAAGACGCGTGAAGATTTATATGACGGATATTGTTCCATTTGGGGATGAAAAGATATTTGCACAGATGCTGCCTTTTATCACGGAAGACCGGAAAAATAAAATAATGCAATTGAAAAAAAAAGAAGACCGGTGCAGATCTTTAGCAGCAGGATTATTGTTAGAGTATGCCCTGAGGGAATATGGAATCAGTCTGTTACCAGGGAAAATGCAGCAGATGTATCTTAGATTCGGAGAGAAAGGAAAACCGGTATTAAATGGAAAAACCGGTATACATTTTAACCTGTCACATTCGGGAAGATATGTGGCAGGTGTTTTTTCAGATGAAGAAGTTGGAATTGATGTGGAACAGATCCGGAAAGGACAGATGAAAGTGGCAGAACGTTTTTTCTGTCCGGAGGAATATCTGGCATTACAAAAGGGAAAAATGAAAAAAGCAGACTGTTATTTTACAGAGTTATGGACAAGAAAAGAAAGTTATATCAAAGCGGTTGGAAAAGGGATAGCATTGGATCTTGCATCGTTTTGTGTACTGCAGGATCAGGTTAAATTTTTAAAAGCGGGGCAGACGGGAGAATGGTATCTGCAAAGCTATGATCCCGCAAGTGGATATATATTGTCAGTATGTGCGAAAAAATGTACAAAATGCGAAATTCAATGGATCAGTAAAGAGATGTTTACACAGAAATTTATTTGACGGAAAACTGGAAAGAATTTATAATAATCGCTGAAATGACAAGTAAGGAGGAAGATTCATGTACGACGAATTGACCGAACAGGATATAAAAAAGATGGAAGAGGAGATTGAGTACCGAAAACTTGTGGTGCGCAAAGAGGCCTTAGAGGCAGTGAAGGAGGCAAGAGCGCAGGGAGACTTAAGTGAGAATTTCGAGTACCATGCGGCAAAGAAAGATAAGAACCAGAATGAGAGCCGTATCCGCTATTTAGAGAGAATGATCAAAACAGCAAAAGTGATTTCAACGGATTCTGCAGAGGATGAAGTTGGTATGAATAATACGGTGACGGTTTATTTTGAGGAGGACGACGAGGAAGAGGTTTATAAGATCGTGACAACAGTCCGCGGTAATTCTTTAAAAAATTTAATCAGCAATGAGTCACCGCTTGGAAAGGCATTGCTTGGACATAAGGTTGGTGACCGCGTGGAAGTGGCTGTCAATGAGAATTATTCTTATTATGTCGTAATACGGAAGATCGAGAATACCGTGGATGACGGTTCCGATAAAATAAGACGCTTTTAGCAGAAAGAGGGATTTATGAGACTTACAGAATTATTAAATACAGAGAATGTAACGATTTCCTGTGAACTGTTCCCGCCGAAACAGGGTGCACAGTTAGACAACTACAAAAAGATTGTCGGAGATATGGCAGCATTGAAACCGGCATATATGAGTGTTACTTATGGTGCAACCGGCGGAACTTCTGATTATACGGTAGAACTTGCAAATGAAGTGCGAAATGTGAATCATATTCCGGCACTGGCACATCTCACCTGTGCATCTTCGACTAAGGAGAAAGTTGCCTCTGTGATTCAGGAGTTAAAAGAAAAGCAGATTGAAAATGTACTTGCACTGCGCGGAGATATCCCGCAGAACGCGGATTTCCCGCTGCCAAATCAGTATAAACATGCAAGTGAGCTGATCTATGATATCAAATCACAGGGAGATTTCTGTATCGGCGGAGCCTGCTATCCGGAAGGACATCCTGAGTCACAGACATTAGAGGAAGATCTGATCCATCTGAAAGAAAAAGTGGATGCCGGATGTGAGTTCCTCACAACACAGATGTTTTTTGACAATAATATTCTTTATAACTTTATGTACAAAGCACTAAAACATGGAATCGATGTTCCGGTTGTGGCAGGAATCATGCCGATCACTAACGCAAATCAGGTAAAACGGAGCATTGCATTGTCGGGAAGTTTGGTGCCACGCCGTTTCCTTGCAATCGTCGACCGCTTTGGCAGTGACCCGGCTGCTATGAAACAGGCAGGTATCGCCTATGCGACAGACCAGATCATCGATCTGATCGCAAACGGTGTCAACCATGTACATATTTATACGATGAACAAGCCGGATGTTGCAGGAGCGATTCTTGAGAACCTTTCGGATATTTATGTGAGGGACTAGTACGGCTATTTGTTTCCGGGCAAAATATATAGCTTTTATGAAAAAAATAATATCATTAGCTGCTTAGAAATGGAGATTAATATGAAAAAACAGGAAGAAATTTTCCATGAGATCCAGGATATGATGGGAGAGACAAAAGAGGGAAGAATCCGCTGGAGTGTAGAGGTTCAGACTACGGAGGCAAATCCGGTAGAAGAAAAACCCGTTGAGCATGAAGATGGATTGGATTGGACGATTGATGAGTGTTATGTTTCTTATTATTGCAAATACAAAGGAAAAGATTTCTGTCTGATCACTTATGAAATGTTAAAGACTGCAAACAGCAGCACAGGAGAGCAGAAAGTAAAATCCAGCAATATGGTATTTTTACCACCACTTGGGATGCGTTTTTTTGATATTCATGCGCTGCTGCCATACAGCATAGAGGTATCGAATGTATTACTTGATGCAATACACCGTCTCTGGGTAATGCTGCTTGATATGTATAAAGTGGACAAGGGCAGTATCTATTTGAATGTAAGACCCGGAACACTCACGATCGAGGATGAAAAGAATTGACAGGAACGATTTTTACGTCATGATCATTTAGGGGAGAAGAGGTAATATCTGTTGAAAAAACAAACCAAAATAGCCATGAAGCTGTCTGTTATTGCTATGATTGTGTCTGCATTTATGATGCTGGCGGCCTGCACAGAAACAGTGCAGAAACAAAAGATACCTGGTGCAACATATATGGGAGGGAACAATACGATTACTGAGATCTGTAAAGAACTTGACTCTGCGGGAGCTGCGCATGTAGACATATTTCGGGAATGGGCGGTTGATTTTGCAGATTCCGCAGGAAAAAATGCGAAGCTGGAAGATACATGGTCAGATCCTGGGAAAATGAAAGCGGATATCGGTAAATGTATGGATGGCTGGGAACAGAATCATGATTATTCAGATGCGGACTGTAGAATGACAGCTTTTCTTCTGTTAGATGGGGTGATCCGCTCGGAATTAACGGAAGATCATTATGAGGGAACCTATCTGATGTTTGATACAGAAGCGATAGATAATGTGGACAGATATGAAATCCTAAAAGAGAACAAAGACATGTTTACCACACTTTATGGTGAAAAGAGTGTTACGGATGACAGACATCCGGAATCTGCATTTTGCGACAGCTGGAAAGAATATGGATTTCAAATAGACAATGACAGAATATCACTTCTTAGTATCGTAATATATGATCCATATTCGGATGCTGTTTTTGTAGGTCATACAGGTATCCTGATAAAGTATAGTGATTATTATTTGTTTGTAGAAAAGATTGCATTTGAACAGCCATATCAGGCAACTAGGGTGCAGACAATTGATGAACTGCTCGATATCTTGTCCTTAAGACCGGAATATTTTGGAGAAGAGGGAGAACCCGGACCATTTGTTTATCATAATGGAGATTATATTGGAACGTTAAAGAGGACGACTTAAGAAAGCATAAGGAGAATGCAGATAAAAAGAAAGTTATACCGGTAATGGGAGAGACTTTCAGATACCTGCCAGGAGGTATCTGAAAGTCCGGGAGTGAATGAAAATAGAACCGTTGGGTATGATTGCCGGTTATGTACAAAAGAGTATCATAAAAGGGTTATTTATTTGAGCTGTCTGCATCGATTACAGATTGGATCTGTTTCATCAGAGTATCATAGTTATCCTGATTATCGATTCCACCGAGCATCGGATCACCCACGATGTTACCATTTCTGTCGACGAGTATTGTGGTAGGAAATGCCATGATATTGGAGGCATATTTGCCTGCATCTGAAGATGAATCAATAGAAAGATTGCGGTATTTAGCACCTTGGCTTTCAAGAACAGAGGCAGCTTCTTTGATAGCCGATTCATTTCCATCGAAGGTTTCTGTGTTGATGCCGACTACTTCTCCTCCCATTGCCCTGACTGCATCATTTAATTCATTCAGTTTGGATAACTCAGCAACACAAGGCTTGCAGCCGGTAAACCAGAAATTGATGACAGTTACTGCATTTTCGGAAAAAAGACTTTCGTCAACAGAATTACCATCGAAATCCTGACCTGAGAAATTTTTGAATGGTGATGCATCTTCAGAATTAGTATTCTGCCCATTTTTATCGGATTCTGTAGTTTCTTTTTCAATTTCTGCGATCTGTTCTTCGATTTTTCGTATGGTTTCAATATCATCAGTAAGTGTTTTGAATTCGTCATCAGTAAAAGAATCTTTGTTTGATTCAGCGGTATCAGCCAGATAATCAGCATAATTTCCGTTTGAATCTGCAGTGTTTTTATTCATCAGACCAAATAATTTGTCCCATATATCTTTATGCTCTGCAAAGATCCGGTTCTCCTGCTGATATAAATCATCCAGCTTTGTGTTGGAATTGTCCGCAGATGCCGTGCTGTCTTCAGCCGTGGTATTCTGTGGTTCTGTGGTGCTTACAGTTCCTTTTCCGCTGCAGGATGTAAGCAGCAGTGCGATGCTGAGTGTGACAACTGAAATAAATGTAATTTTTGTTTTCATGGATAATTGCTCCTTTTTTAAATTGTAATAAGATTGATAGTTACTGGTTTATGACTGCTGGTTACTGTTGTTCTTTTTTTTACATGATTTCCCCATAAACTGGTAGTGGATCGCATCTTTAGGACAGGCTTTTATACAGGCTCCGCATCGTATGCATTCCGGATGATCTGGAGTTTTACACACATCCACATCCATTTTACATGCCTTTTGGCATTGCCCGCATCCGATGCATCTGCTGTTCTCAATTTTAATAGAAAGAAAGCTGACCTTATTAAATAATGAATAGATTGCTCCTAGAGGACAGATCCATTTACAGAATGGTCTGTAAAACAAAATACTTAACACAATTACTGTGATTAAAATAAGGCATTTAAAAGAAAAAAGTTTTCCCAGTGCAGAACGTATAGCGGCATTTCCAAGTGCGAGAGGGATAGCTCCTTCCAGGACACCCTGAGGACAAATATATTTACAGAAGAAAGGATCTCCCATTCCGATAGAGTTCGTTACCAGCATCGGAAGAAGTATAACAAAAATGATCAGGATGATGTATTTTAAATAGCGCAGCGGTTTGAGGCGGGCTGTAGAAAATTTTTTCCCAGGTATTTTATGAAGTAAATCCTGAAACCATCCAAACGGACACAGAAAACCACATATAAATCTTCCGAGTGTTACACCGAGTAAAATAAAAAATCCGGTTATGTAGTATGAAAATTTAAATCCTGATGAACCGACAACTGCCTGAAAAGCTCCAATTGGGCATGCTCCGGTTGCCGCAGGACAGGAGTAACAATTTAATCCTGGTACACATACGTTTTTTACGCTGCCCTGATATATTTTACCTTTCCATAAATTAGGAATATGGATATTCGTAAGCAGCGTGGCAGCTGCCTGTATCCATCCGCGTAGTACAGCTATATTTTTTGATAGAAAAGTCTTTTTTTTATCCAATTCCGACACACTCCAGACATAATTTTATTGCTTTACCGAGCACGACAGCTGCTTCTCCTCTGACCGCACCGTAGCTTATCATGGTGATACCTGAGATGAGCAGGATCGACTGATAGATTTTTTTGCACTTCAAGATATTTTACTCCTTTCATTTGTTGTATTTATTGACCAGCTGATGTTAGTATTATACAATAGCTGTTGTAAAATTTGTGTTAAGAAGCGGGTGAATGAATTTTGAGATTATTGATAGTTGAAGATGAGAAACAAATGTGTGACATGGTTGCAAAACGGCTGTATGATGCAGGGTACGAGGTGGATACCTGTTATGATGGGGAAGAGGCTTTTGAAAGTGTCCTGACGGAAAATTATGATCTGATTGTTCTGGATCTGAATCTGCCCGGTATGGATGGAATGGAGATTTTAAAGGAACTCAGACAGAGAAATGAGGAGACAAAGGTTCTTATATTATCTGCAAGAGGGCAGATTGCGGATAAGGTTGAAGGACTGGATGCAGGGGCAAATGACTATATGGAAAAACCATTTCATCTGCAGGAACTTGAGGCGCGTATCAGAAGTCTGACAAGAAGAAAATTTGTGCAGAAAGATGTGTGTCTGGAAAGTGGTGGGATAAAGTTCGATACGGTAAGACGTGAGGCATATGCAAAAGGGAAAATGATTTCCCTGACAAGAAAAGAAAATGGCATTTTGGAATATTTACTTCTGAATCCTGGAAGACCGGTAAGTCAGGAGGAATTGATGGAACATGTCTGGGATGCATCCGTGGATAGCTTTAGTGGTGCCATCAGAGTACACATGTCTTCGCTTAGGAAAAAGCTTAAGGCTGAACTTGGATATGATCCGATTTTAAACAAGGTGGGAGAGGGATATAAAATACGGGAGGAGTCTGAACGATGAAAAGAATATCACTGCAGTGGAGGCTTACCTGTATCATTACAGTATATATTGCAGTTATATGTGGATGTCTGACGATGTTTGTCTATAAAAATGGCGTGTATTATATCGATTCCCTGCAGGAGACTGTGGATGCCCAGGGAGAGGATAACGGGGAGGATACGGATGAAATATATATCAGCATTCCAGATGATAAGTGGGATGAGTTTGCCAATGATTTTTCTATCCAGGCATATAATAATAAGGAAGATTACAAAAAAAACAGTCTGCTGATATCAGCCATATTGGCTCTTATTGGCGGGGTAGTTACATATTTTATAAGTGGGCATGCACTCAGACCAATCCGTGAATTTTCTGATAAAATTGAAGAAGTACAGGCGCAAAATCTGGCAGATTCACGAATAGAAGAAAATAAAGTTAAAGAATTGAACCAGCTTAGTGTATCGTATAATAAGATGCTTGAACGTCTCTCGGACGCATTTGAGATACAGAGGCAATTTACCGCAAATGCAGCACATGAACTGCGGACACCATTATCTTTGATGCAGGTACAGCTTGATCTTTATAATTCTACACGGCATCCGGATAATGATGCTGACACATTGCAGACAATAAAGATGGTTACCGAGCAGAATGGAAGACTCAGTAAAATGGTAAAAACGCTCCTTGATATGAGTGAACTTCAGACTGTGGGACAGGATGATAAAATTATGGTTGACGCGCTTGTTGATGAAGTGTTAGCAGATCTGGATCCTCTTGCACAGGAAAAAAACATAAAACTTACTGGAAAATGTAAAAATATAACGATGGTTGGAAGTGACATTCTTATTTACAGGCTGGTATACAATCTTGTTGAGAATGCCATAAAATATAATCATTCAGGCGGACAGGTTACAGTAACTGCATACCGGAAGGAAAAACATGTTTATCTGTCCGTGGAGGATACGGGAAACGGAATCCCTGAGGAACTCAGGGAACGCGTGTTTGAACCATTCTTTCGTGTGGATAAATCCAGAAGCCGGGAACTTGGCGGTGTAGGACTTGGACTTGCACTTGTCCGTGAAATCGTGAGAGTGCATGATGGCAGTATTACAGTCAGATCAAATCCGTCTGGAGGAACGGTTTTTGATGTAATATTACCACTGTGATCGATCATAATCTATTAGTTACATCTGGTTATCTTGTGCCTGGGGTATTTAATTCTTTTCTATTGAACTATAAGGCAGATTATTTTCAGAAAATAATTGTTTATTTATCCCAGGATTTTCAGATTTTTGATGGGACGATCAGAGAAAATATTTTATTTGACAGAAATGTCCCGGACGATGAGATCATGATGGCACTGGAAAAGGAGAATCTTTCCTGCCTGGTTCGTGATTCTGCCAGGGGACTTTTGAGGAACTGATGAAATCAGATCCGTATTTTACGGAACTTTATATGTCACAGGATAAAAAACTTGCATTTTGAGAACAGGCGTGTATAATAAAGCTGTTATAAAAAAACAGATCATCACAAAAGTGATGTCGAAAACAAAAAAAGGGGTGCTCGCACAGGCGGGCTGAGAGTAAGCGGACGCTTTAACCCGGAACCTGATTTGGATAATGCCAACGTAGGGAGATAATGAATCACAAGTGGTTTTTGTGCAGGAATCTTTGGTTGGGTTCCTGCACTTTTTGGTTTTGGTCGATTGCGCCGATAAGGCTGCATGAAGATAAATGATATATTACAGCGGCAGATTGGGGGCACCACCTTAGGTCGCTATACAAAATTAATGCAGAAAAAACAAGGGAGGAAAATCCTCTGCTCACCAATGGGCTCGCATTTTCCTTCAGAAAACAAGGAGGATTCTATGTACACAGCATTAACAATCGCTGGAAGTGATTCTAGTGGAGGCGCCGGCATCCAGGCAGATATTAAGACAATGACCGCAAACCGCGTATACGCGATGAGTGCGATCACGGCTCTGACTGCCCAGAATACGACCGGCGTAACAGATATTATGGAGGTAACTCCGAAATTTTTGGCAGAGCAGCTGGATAGTATTTTTACGGATATTCATCCGGATGCGATCAAAACCGGAATGGTCTCTTCGAGTGAACTGATCGAGACAATTGCGGAAAAACTGACAGAGTATCATGCAAAAAATATTGTGGTGGATCCTGTCATGGTGGCAACCAGCGGGGCAAGACTGATCAGCGGGGACGCCATCAGCACATTGAAAAGTAAATTATTGCCTCTTGCAACTGTTATTACTCCGAATATCCCGGAAGCAGAAGTGCTTTCCGAAATGGAGATCAAAACAGAAGCAGATATGGAAAAAGCAGCAGAAGTCATTTGTAACACTTTAGGCTGTGCGGTTTTATTGAAGGGTGGACATCAGTTAAATGATGCCAACGACCTTCTTTTCCAGAAAGGAAAAGAGCCGGTGTGGTTTCATGGAAAGAGAATTGACAATCCAAATACCCATGGAACAGGCTGCACGCTTTCTTCCGCAATCGCATCGAATCTTGCAAAAAGAAGGGATTTAGAAACTTCCGTCAGGTATGCGAAAAATTATATTTCCGGCGCACTTGCCGCCATGCTTGACCTTGGAAAAGGAAGCGGACCTATGAACCATGCATTTGCGATCGAAGGAGAGTACGAAGGATGAATGAAAAGAGAACTTCCGTTTTTTCAAACGGATTAATCTGGTTTGGTGCGGGCGTATCTTTAGCCGAAATACTGACAGGTACATACTTTGCACCGCTTGGCTTTGGAAAAGCAATGGCAGCGATTCTGCTCGGTCATCTGATCGGCGGACTTATGATGTTTGCGGCAGGAATGATCGGAGCGAAAGAGCGCAAAAGTGCCATGGAAACTGTAAAAATGAGCTTTGGCGAGAAGGGAAGCCTTCTTTTTGCCGTATTAAATGTATTACAGCTTGTTGGATGGACTGCGATCATGATCTATGATGGCGCACTTGCGGCAGACGGCGTTTTACATACCGGAAACTGGGTGTGGGCAGTCATCATTGGTGCTTTGATCATTGTGTGGATTTTCATTGGACTGACCAATCTTGGCAAATTAAATACGGTTGCCATGACAGCACTTTTTATTTTATCACTGGTACTTTTTAAAGTGATCTTCTTTGGCAGCGGCAGCATGACGCCGATCGTGGATGACGGAAGTTTGACATTCGGAGCTGCCGTAGAGCTTGCGGTGGCAATGCCGCTTTCCTGGCTGCCGCTGATCAGTGATTATACAAGAGAAGCAGAAAAACCGTTTGCAGCAACACTCGCAAGTGTGATTGTCTACAGTCTGGTCAGCATTTTTATGTACATGATCGGTATGGGAGCGGCTATTTTTACCGGTGAATATGACATTGCGCAGATTATGTTAAAAACCGGTTTCGGCGTTGTCGGACTTCTCATTATTGTATTTTCCACGGTTACAACAACCTTCCTGGATGCCTATTCCGCAGGAGTTTCTAGTGTTTCCATTTCCTCAAAGATTCAGGAAAAATGGGCGGCAATTGTTGTTACTGTGATTGGAACTGTCGCAGCAATCGTTTATCCGATGGATAACATTACAAACTTTTTATATCTGATCGGTTCTGTTTTTGCTCCGATGATCGCAGTGCAGATCGCAGATTACTTCATTTTAAAGAAAGCAGATGCCGGAAAATCTGCATTTCAGTGGCGTAATCTGATCGTATGGCTTGCCGGATTTGTGATTTACCGCATATTGATGCAGGTGGATACGCCGGTTGGAAATACGCTGCCGGATATGGTGGTCACAGTCATTCTCTGCCTGATTGTGGAAAAAGCTGCAGGGGCAGTAAAATCAAAATAGGAACTGTTGCAGTCTTATCATTCTTTTTTTAGAATGTGGTATGTGGCAGATTCTGGGAAAAGAGGACAAAATGAAAAAATTTAATTTAAAGAAATTGACAGTTACAGCAATCTTAGCAGCAGTAGCGGTGGTGGGAAGTTTATTTTCCTTCCCGGTATTCGGTTCAAAATGTGCACCGGTACAGCATCTGGTAAATATTTTATGCGCAGTTACCGTAGGACCGTGGTGGGCACTGGCACAGGCATTTATTGCGGCGCTGATCCGTAATCTGTTAGGACTGGGAAGCCCTCTGGCATTCCCGGGAAGCATGTGTGGTGCATTGCTTGGCGGACTTCTCTATAAGTATGGGAAAAAACTTCCATTTGCCTATATTGGCGAAGTAGTTGGAACCGGAATCATTGGTGGAATGCTCTCTTATCCGGTGGCATATCTTGTCATGGGTAATAAAGCAGCGGCGTTATTCACATTTGTTGTTCCGTTTCTGATCAGCACCTGTGGAGGAACGATCATTGCCATTATTATTACTCTGCCGTTGAAAAAATCAGGTATGCTTGGCAGAATGAAGGAAAGTTTAGAAGAGTAAGATAGAAATCAAAAATTTTGGATTATCATTTACCACGATCCGGCTGGATACCGTGGGTTTTTAAAGAAAATGTCGGAGGCTCTGCTATTGTTGGCGGAGCCTTTTTTAGTTTGCGCGCCATGGGCGCACTCTAACGGGTGCAAGTCCCGAACACGCCCAGATAGTGGGAAGTGTATAGCTGAACAGCAAATATCGGAGATTTAAGGCAGAAGAATTATCGGAAACTGACATTGCATGGATCTTTGATCAGGAGTATTTTGAGCATCCGCAGTGTCTGAAAATGTATAAATGGAAGCGGGGATCAAAATAAATTCCTGAAACTCAAACTACAGATATAATGAAAAATATGGAGGCAAGTGAAATGAATATTCGAAGAGCAAACGAAAAAGATATCCCAAGACTGATTGAATTATTAGAGCAGGTGCTTCAAATCCATGCAGATATAAGACCGGATATTTTTATTCCGGGGACGACAAAGTACACAGAGGATGAACTGAAAGAAATGTTAAAAGATGATACAAAGCCTGTTTATGTAGCTGCAGATGAGAATGACGTATGCTTAGGATATGCTTTCTGCCAGTTGAAACAGCAGCCATTCTCCAATAATATGGTGCCATTTACATCGCTTTTTATCGATGATCTGTGCGTCGATGCAAAAATCAGAGGACAGCATGTAGGTGAGAGCCTGTTTGAATATGTAAAGGGCGAGGCGAAACGGTTAGGCTGTTATGAAGTGACATTAAATGTCTGGGCAGGAAATACCTCCGCGGAAAAATTCTATGAAAAAATGGGATTAAAAACCAAAGAGAGACAGATGGAATATATATTGTAGAAAATGAAAAATGGGAGATTCATATGTGTTTGCAGGAGATTAAAGATGAAATAATTGACGCTGGAAAAGAAAGTGTATTGGAAAATATGGTGAGTCTTTATCTGCATGAATTGTCTGAAAAAGAAGAAATTTTAGATGGTTACGAAGTTTATACGCAGCTATTTTGTGTATAAGATTTTTTGTTGAGCACACCTATGAAGCTTTCCCCCCTGGCAGCAGAGCAGTTACAGATCCCGTTCCCGTGGCACGGAAACCATGTTTCTTCCGGTGTATGAGGTCACGGATGAGATGTCAAAGTATTGTATTAGCTGGATTGGGGGTGAAGATAAAAAATGGGTGAAATATGAGGAAAATAAAAGTGGTTCGCCCGATTTATAATAGAAATTTATCAGATATAAAAGAGAATGGGCGAAAAGTGATGGAATTCATTTCAATAGCCCACGGAAATCAAAAAGTCAGGGCGAAAAACAGCAGAAATGAAGAAGATTCCCCCAAAATGCCTGTGGAAACGCTGAAATGAGGAAGAAAGAGGGCGAAAATGTCTGAAAAAATCGGATTTTCGCCCTGTCATCTGTTTAAAATTATCTCACGATCGTATCCCGGATCTGGTCGAGTGACACCTCATAGTTATGGCCGGCAGAAATGGCTTTTAAATCTTCAAACTCTGCTTTCTCTTTTTCGACACCGTACCCGCAGCTTTTTTTGATCCGTATATCGCCGTATGCGGAATGGCAGGTTTCGATTTCAGAGGTAAGTTTGGCGCGGTCAAACATCTGATAGCGCACACCGCGTGTTGTGGTGTGTAAAAAGAAAAGGGAAGTCAGACGTTCACGGTCTTTTGGCTCACAGATACAGGTTAAAAGAATACCCGGACGGTTCTTTTTCATCTGAATCGGTATTGTGTATACGTCCAAAGCGCCCGCCTGTAAGAGCAGTTCAGTTGCAAATCCGACCGCTTCGCCTGTCATATCATCGAGATTGCAGGAGATGGACAGCACGGAGTCATCAAAGGATGGAGCTGTGTTGGAACCGGGAGAAGATTCGCCGAGGAAAACACGCACACAGTTGGCGGCAGCAAAATCCTTTGTTCCCATACCATAGCCGATCTCTGTTACATTCATAGGCGGCATGGCTTCGAAAGAGGTCACAAAATGTTTTAAAACAGCAGCCCCCGTTGGCGTACAGAGTTCGCCCTGAATATTTCTACTGTAAAAAGGAATCCCTTTTAAAAGTTCTGCGGTGGCAGGTGCCGGAACCGGGAGTGTGCCGTGGGCACAGTGTACAAAGCCATTTCCGACATGAACCGGAGAGCAGAGAATGGTTTCCGGTGCAAGCAGGAACAACAGATAGGCACATCCGGTCACATCCACAAGCGCGTCGATCGATCCGACTTCGTGGAAATGGATCTGGTCTAAGGTGGAGTGGTGCACTTTTGACTCTGCTTCCCCGATCAGACGGTAGACCGCGGCAGCGGAGTCTTTTACGGATGATGGGAAAGAAAGCGTGTGGATCTGTTCTAAGATCTGGGTGTAACTGGTGTGGGCATGCGTGTGGTGGTGTTCATGGTGCGAGTTGTTGTCGTGAGTATGTGTGTGCTCATTTTCGTCATGAATATGATCGTGAACATGCATGAGTGTATCCTCGTCATGAGAGTGTCCATGTGAATGCATGAGTGTATCTTCATCATGAGTGTGCTCATGTGAATGCATGAGTGTATCCTCGTCATGAGAGTGTCCATGTGAATGCATGAGTGTATCTTCATCATGAGTGTGTTCATGTGAATGCATGAGTGTATCTTCATCATGAACGTGTTCATGGCAGCATTGTGTACCATGATCGTGTGTAGGGGATTCTTCCTGTGCATGGATTGTCATGTGCCCATCTTCATGAATGTGCTCAGGCAGAACATCATGGGAATGTTCTTCCTCACCGTGTACAGCTACCCTCATGTGTGTGCCGCTGATCCCGCATTTTACTGCCGGTTCCACAGAAAGTGTCACACCGTAAGGTGCAAAAGCCTGATTCATGTCCGATAAAAATTTTTCTTTCTGATCACAGAGTTCATAGAGGGCGCCCATTAACATATCGCCGGCAACACCCATATTACATTCTATATAAAGTGTTTTCATAAATAATCCTCCCTGGTGCTGAATTTGATATTTTTTAATAT
>UMAO01026274.1_pt1 | contig 27557 bp, 26 predicted proteins | sample 1963741 | NCBI WGS metagenome assembly UMAO01 (sample SAMEA4835919, study PRJEB28245) | human gut metagenome | biome: gut microbiome; material: fecal sample | place: Denmark | collected 2008
TTCTACTATTCATAGCGGAATTTACTTTTTCAATTAACTTACATATTTTCAATTATATTCTTAGTGACATATTTAATTTTATATGTTATTATCTTTTTAGATTTTTAACTTTTAAAGAAAGAATGATATTTCAATGAAAAAAAATTTTTATTTTATGTTTTTTATATTAAGTTTTATTTTAATACTTACTTCATGTAAAAATAACAATTACACGGAAACTGAATATTCATATAAATTAAGTGACAATATTACTGATATTGAGATTAATTGGAGAGTTGGTGATATTGAAATTATATCTGGAGATGAATTTTCAATTGTAGAAACATCACAGGATGAAAAAGCAATCGCACCACTAAATTATTCAATAATCGATAATAAACTAGTACTTAACTATAATAATTCAAATAAAGATTTGAAAATTGTACTTGATAATAAATCAGATTATAATTTAATACATATTGAAACAACAAATTCTATTGTAACAGCTTCACATATTGTTGCTGATAAATTAGTAATTAATGGAAAAGTTGGTGATACTAAAATTTCAAATTGTAACTTAAACACTTTAGAATCAAATTTTACATACATTGGTTGGATATCAAATATAAACAATAGTAAAATAAATATTCTAAAAATAAATCACGAAAAAGTAAATGAAATATCAATTTCAAATAATAGTTTTAAACTAATAGAATATAACTTTAAATCTGGAACTCTAAATTTTTCAAATAACATTTTTAATTTTATAAATTTTAGCACTATTTTGGGTAAAATTAATTTAACACTTAATGCTGATATAGGATTTACTTATTATTCGAATTTAATTACATCAATTGATTTTGAAACAGTACAATATAACAACAAATATATTTATTTAGATGGTTCAAAACAAATTTTATGTAAAAATTATAAAGGCGATATAAACATATATCGTCAATATTAAACTACTATAGTGTACTTTTATTATAATATCATAGAAGTTTGCTTTCATTTTAACAATTTTTCTTTTAAACTTCGTACTATAATTTTCAAAGCATAAATATTTTCATCCTGACACTTAAATTTTATCAAATGAATGATATTTTAGTGATGTGAAAAAACTTTATAGTTTACTTTAAATCTTAAAAATATTTCTATCATACCACTATTAATACTATTTTAAATGATTCTTATTAAAAACAAATTCAGCAAAATCAAAATCGATTTGATTATCGATATCTGTTGCTTCGGTTTGACTAATAACATATAAATATGGTTTGTTACCAACTACATTCATACAATCAATCATGGTTTTCTTCGAAAGAATACTAAATGCAAAATTTAATGCCATAATGTCTGGTAAATCTTGACTTCTAGGTTGATTCTTTAAATCATAATTAATTGGCTTATTATTTTCAAATAAAAATTCCTTTATTAAATGAGCACTATTAATAGAATCAAATGCACCATTATTATATTTAAACATATCAATTGCTTTTTCAATTGATTCATCTTCAACTAATGGGTTAGTACAATTAATATATGCAATTACATCACAATCGATATTTTCTGCCATATTTTTGTATACTTCACTCATAGATACTGCATTAGATGCATAATATGGGTCTCTTTCAACTACTTCAACCCCCATTCTTCTGGCAATAGTCAAAATTTCCTCATCATTTGAATTTACAACAATACCGTCAAGATTTTTAATACGCTTTAATTGTTCAATTTTTACTTCTAGTAAACTTGATCCAGCAAATGGTCTAATGTTTTTATTTTTTACCCTAATAGAACCAGAACGAGCAGCTATTAATGCCTTTACTTTCATAAACATTTGTCTCCTTTGATAAAACATCTTTTGAATACAATACTATTTTACCATAAAATCAAGGTATTTTCATTAAAATAACGTTTCCTAATTTTTAATATTAATAAGCTTTTGAAATGTTGCATTTTTTTAAATCATTTCTATTTTTAAGTCACTTAATTTTTCCGGTTTCAGTTCTTTTGATAATATGGCCTAAAGCCAGTATCTCCAAAATGTAATATTTTTAATTTATGATTTATCAAATGTTCTTTTAAAAAATCTCTTAAATAATCATAGAATAGTCATCAATTCAGTAGGCATAAATCCTAAACTTCTAGCGCTAAATATATTTTATTTATATTACTCAAACCAATCATATTTTACCTATTGATGTTAAACCATTTAAAAGCAATTCCACCATTAAAATTATCATCGAATGTTATTAAAATATCTTTAATATTAAATTAGAAGTTGAATTATTAGTTTTAATTTCATCAGTAATATCTATAAATACTATTCAAGAATTATTTTCCCATTTATAAAACATAGCAGGTGATAAATTATTATGCCTACAATATTCTGAATATTCCAATGGTTTAGAGCCATCAATATTTTCTTTTTGAGCCACTCGTATTCTTTATTTGAGCCATTGAAAAATCGTATAAATATTTATGAAGTGAGCCACTAATATTTGTTATTTGAGCCACCTTCAATTAGAATTTAATTGAGAGATAACACACTCTCAATATTCTGTAGAAGGAGGCTTTTATTATGCCCAAAAAATTAAGTGTTAAAAAAATTATTGAACTTGATAATGCATGTATGTCTGGAAGAGATATAGCTATTGCATTATCAATATCAAGAAATTCTGTTGCTGAAGTGTTAAATACAGCTAAAGTTCTAGGATTGTCTTGGAAAGAAATCGAAAGAAAGGAGGAAAATGAAATATATAGATTATTATTTCCTAATAAATTTAATTTAACTACTGAATATGGTCCTATTGATTATGACTATGTTCATAGTGAACTTAAAAGCGTTGGTGTCACTTTAAAAATGTTATGGAATGATTATTTAATCACATGTAAAAATAATGGTACTTTACCTTGTGGATATAACAAGTTTTGTGAAGGCTATAGAGAGTTTTGTATGAATAAAAATTTTACTTCTCATATTGAGCATAAGCCCGGAATCATTACTGAGGTTGATTGGTCTGGACATACTATGAAAATAATCAATCCTGATACTGCAGAAATCTATAAAGCATATATTTTTGTTGGTACTTTACCTTATTCACAATATTCTTATGCTGAAGCCACTTTATCAATGGATGAAGAAAGTTGGCTTTTATGTCATGTTAATATGTTTAATTATTTTGGTGGGACTACTTCAAGACTTGTTTGTGATAACTTAAAAACAGGTGTAATTAAACATCCAAAAATAGGTGACATTATCCTAAATGAAGCTTATGAAGCTTTAGGTGAACATTATTCTATGGCAATTATGCCAACAGGAGTTAGAAAACCTAAAGAAAAGCCGTCTGTGGATGGTACAGTAGGTAAGCTTGCCACGGCAGTTATTGCGAAATTAAGACATAATGAGTATCATTCTTTATATCAGCTAAATAAAGATATTTTAAAGGCCGTTAATGAGTTTAATAGCGCTCCATTTCAAAAACGTGATGGTAGTCGTAAATCTATTTTTGAAGAATTAGAATTACCATCTTTAAAACCATTGCCTTCAAGCCCTTTTGAAATCGCTAAATGGAGCTACACGCATAAGGTTGGATATAATAGCCATGTTGTATTTGAAAAGAATTTCTATTCTGCTCCATATCAATATATTGGTAAACTTTGTGATATAAAATATACAAAATCTACTATAGAAATCTATTTTAATAACGAAAGAATCGCTACTCATCCAAGATTTGCGAGTTTTATCAAGAATAAATATTCTACTATTGATGCACATATGCCTGAAAAATCTACAAATCCAAACTGGGATGTAGAAAGAATTCAAAATTGGGCTCAAAAAATTGGACCTAATACTTTAGAAGTTATAAATAGAATTATTAATAGTGTAAAAATAAAAGAACAGAGCTATAACTCTGCTCTAGCAGTATTGAAATTGAGTAAATTGTATACTAACGAACGTCTGGAAAATGCTTGTGAGTATGCACTTACACAGTTTTCAATTCCTCGCTATACTCATATTAATTCTATTTTTAAAATTAATCAATATGAAGAGAAAAACAAAAATGAAAATAACTCATCTAATACTTCTTCTGGATATGTTAGAGGATCTGAATATTATGGAGGTAAGAAATAATGAATACTGAAACGAAAAGAAAATTAAATGCCATGCTTATGCATGATTTTATTACTGCAATTGAAGCTCAAGAAGCTAATTCATCAATGTATTTACCAATGTCTTTTGATGATAGATTTAATGCTATCATAGATGATGTTTACCAACAAAGACATAACGAGAAAATTCAACGTAGAATAAAAATTGCTAAACTTAGATATCCTGAAGCTTCAATAGCCAATATTGATTTTAAATCTAGATCACTGAATGAAGGGTTCATTAAACAACTTGGTACAATGAGATTTATTGACAGTGCCACAAATATTATTATTCAAGGTTTTACTGGATCAGGTAAAACATATTTATCCTGTGCATTAGCTAAAGAAGCCTGTAAGAAAGATATAAAAACTTATACAATTCGTTTACCCGAATTACTTCAAAAAAGGTCTGAAGAAAAAATTCTTCATAGAGAAAATAAGTACTTACATAAACTTGCAAGCTTTAGCTTGCTTGTTATTGATGAGTGGTTAATCTTTAATCTATCTGAAGATGATATTAAATTTTTATATGAATTATTTGAATTAAGATATAATCGCGTATCAACTATTTTTGTCGGACAATATCCAGTCAAGGATTGGCATCCAAGACTAGGCGGTGGAGCTCATGCTGATTCAATTCTTGATAGAATTGTACATAATTCAATTACCATTGAATCAGGTAAAACAAATATGAGAGAAATCATTGATTCTAACAAATATAAATCTTAATTGCATATAATATTTAGGTTCGCATAATAGAAGGGCCAGCGCATAATTTGCACTGGCTCACTTCATAAATATTAATGGCTCAAATAACAAATATTGATTGCTAACTTTAAGCAAAATACTGGCTCAAAAAATCGGGAATAATCAATATTCAGGTGTAGTGCCTTTAAAGGCAGTATCATTATCATTATTTTTTTATCTTTAAGTGTATATTTCATTAGTAAGACCCTCATACACTTAAATTATTATAGCTTGGCTTATATTAAATTTATCAATGTTTTAAATAAATCACCTTTCAAATATCTTATCAAAATCAATTCTTTCAAATGATTCGAGCTTCCCACCTCGTGTTGCATTATAAATTTTAAATCCATAAGTTTTGGAAAATTGTTCCGCATAGTCAAATGCAACATTTTGTTCCCAAACGGGGTTTGGAACAACGTTTTTATTTTCCCATGCATAATCTTTAACTGTTTCATCTACATGGATTTTATTATTTCTATCAATTGTAACAGAATAATTATTATCAACACCTAGCAAATAAATTTCAGTGAAGCCCATCCATACAGCAATCTGAATCATTGCATATGTAACAGTTCCAATAGTATAGAGTCCACTCTTTAAGTCAAGAGAAAATTGAGGATTGTCTAAATACTTTCTACTCCAAAAAGATTTAATATAGCAAACATTGTATTTTGCTCTAATTTTTTTATACACATAGAAGCCTTGTTTTCTAAAAAATTTAAATTCACATTGGAGTCTATCAACATTTTCCATTGTTCCTTCCGATTTACCAACGTTTTCATCAAATATGGCATAAAAATCAGGGCGCCAACTAGTTTTATCAAACAATTTATATATTTTATTTGATGCAAAAGTATATTCACCCTTTAATTTTTCTAAGTCTTCTTTTGTAAGGCTCGGACCATTACCAATAATAAAACATCTTTTACCTTTATATTTATTCTTGCATTGTTCAAGATTTTTTCTTGTTGACTTAGCTAATCCCAAAATATTAACAAAAAAAGATGAGAGCAAATAATTCATTCCAAATCTAATTTTATCTAAAAAAAACATGCTACATTTCCTCCATTTTATTTTTTCTTTTATTAATTATTAATTTAATATACTTTCTTAAATCATTATTAGCAATAACATTTATAGTAAAGACAATAAGTGCATAACTAAAAGTTAAAGTTATACCCATAAAAATAAACTTTAAATAAGAATCAATTTCAAATTGATAAAATTGTACAAAGATAACTGTCAAAGCAAATATTAATAGATTAGAAAGGACAATTATCCCCATTCTTAATGAACTACGCTTTAAAATTGTTTTTTCAGTTAAAAAGAATAAATATACTACCTTAAAAGGTAATGTTATGATAGTTGCAAGAATAGTGCCATAAATTCCCCAAAATTGAACAAAAATAATTGATAAAATAATATTGCTAATAGCTTCAGCTAATGAAAAATAACCTATTTTTTTTGCATAGCCAGCGATACCAGCGATATAATTTGGAATCAATCTATATAGCGTAAATATATTAACAATAGAAAATAAAAGTGGGAGTAATTTATAAATATAATTAATATCTTTAACATCACTTGTGTATAATTTAACAAAAGGAATTGTAAGCCAAAGGCAAACTGACATAATCAATATTGATAATCCCAAAATAAAGGAAATAAAAATATTATGAGTTTGCTTATATATTTCAACATCAGCACTATATGTTTGACCTAATTTATATTTAGTACTTTGATAAATACTTGTTATCAATCCACTAATTGCAGAAAAAACCAGATTATAAATTGAATAAACACTTGATAATGCAGTAGAAACAAATATAGATAAAACAATCATATCAGTACTTGAAAACACTGTTGCGGATATTTCAGCCATTAAATAAGAATTTTTATTTTCTAATTTTATTCCATTTGTATTAACGTCGTAATTAATCCAAGAATATTTTTTCTTCATATATAAATAATAAATTAACAATGTAATTAACGAAACCAAAAAATATCCAACTTGGATAAACATAATATTCAAGCCAATTAAAGCTAGACATATTTTAATACCATACTGAAGAATCTTAGTCAATAAATTCATAATATTTGTAAAATAAGTTTTACCGCTTGAATCTAAAAATACACGCCAAACACTAGTAAAATAAAATCCAACTAATGATGTCAATCCCTCAAAAAATATATAGAAAAAAATAGTTATATAATCAACATCTGTTTTCAAAAGAATAGGAATAAACAAAGACATTACGATAACAATGATAGCGTAATATAAAGAAATACGTCTATAATATTTTTTACTAATAGACATTATTAATGAAATTCCATCTTTATCATTATTTTTATAACATGGATATAGTGCATTTTGACTTGCAGTACCTATACCAGATTCTAACAATGCAATATAGCTGAAAACCTGTGTAATTGTATTAGTAACTCCATTAGTATCAGAACCATAATTATTTATAATAATTTTAGGTACCACAAATCCCAAAGCTAAAATAATTAACTGGCTAAAAAAACCTATAAAAGAATTAATTAGTAATTTGTTCTTTCTCATTTTTATTTTCTCCCAATTAACTTTTTAACATCAATTTTAATTCTAACATATAATTTCTTAAAAGGATTTTTTAAATGTTTAGTTTCTAAGAATATCTTCCCTTTTCTCGTTAGATTCCATCCTTGATTATACCAATGTATGGTTATAGTATTTTCTCTATTAACAGGTAATACATTTACATGGGACCAATCATATGGGGAAAAAACACTTTTATCCGCAATTAATGTATTAGTAAACAATTCTGGATTATTATCTTTAACATAATTAAATATATAAGGATTAATATAATATTCAGAATCCATTATTTCTTTATCATAATAGTCTAATAATCTTTTAATTAATTTAGAATTTTTTTCAGCTCCTATAACCCCAGTACAAATATATTCCTTTTCTTCATATCCCATAAAGCTTTCATATTTTAAGAAATCATCAAAATTCTTAAAGACTTCTATATCAGTGTCTAGATAAATACCACCTTCATTATATAAGATATATAATCTTAAATAATCTGATGCAAATGCCCATAATTTGTATTTAATACATTTATCTAAGAATTTATTTTTTTTTCGCAATTCTTCTAAATTAAGATTATCTTCATTCCATTCAATAATTTCATAATCTTCACCTAAAGTATTATACCAAGAATTAATGCATATTTCTAATAATTTAGATTTCTTACCTTTACCTAACCATATATAATGAATTTTTTTGTTTATCATAGGTACTTCCTTTCTATAGCATAAAATATCGTCAATATATTTATACTACTTTAATAAGATTAATTTAATAAACTAATCTTATTAAAGTTTCAATCATATTTATTTAAATGTATATCCTAACATTTCATATTTTTTTGTAAAGTGATTGACTCAGGAATTATTTGATTAACACTTATACCATTAGCCAAATAATAAAACATAAAGAATGTTGTTATACTCATTAAATGAGCTTCATCAAATGCATAAACAGTTAACAAGAAATTAATAGCGATAATTCCGTATTCTTTATTCTTAATTGCTTTCTTAATTAATAAAATATTACAAAAAATAATGAACAATGACGGAACAATACCCATCCTTAATAGCCATGTAATATAACTATTATCACAAGTAATAGTGACATTCCAGTTATCCACTAATGTGTTATGAATACCAGTTGCAGTCATTGTTATATTTTGCCCAAACAATGTAATATCTCTATTATTAATCAACCAATAATTTAGCCATATTCTACCAGTGAAAAACGAGTTAAGTTTAATTAATAGTCCACTAGACATTAAATATTTAGCAGATAAATAACTAAATACGAATAATATCATACAATTATATGTTAAAACAAATTTACTTATCTTAAAGAATTTTGGTTTATCAAACAAATGCTTAGTTAAACTTATTACAAATGGAATACTAATTATGACAATTGAAGATGTTTTACTTCTAGTTATTAGGAATGTTACTATTCCACCTATTATATATAAACCATACCTAACTTTTTTTAATCCATTATAGTGTTCTGATGCATGTAACAAGAATATTAACATCATAAACTGAGCGGTAACATTAGGATGACCAAAACCTAATGTAAGTGTCCTTTTTTTAGGTGATTCTATTGTAGATAATCCTGTCACATATAAAATAAGCGCTAATAGCACAACTCCAATATAACCTTTTTTACTCGAATTACATATTCGCTTAAAATCTAAATTCCTACATGCGATTATAATCAAAAAACTCTTTAAGAATCCTGCTTGACCACTACAATAATAATTATAACATAATAGTATTCCGATTAAGAGAAACAAAAGTAGTTCATTCTTATTATAATGTCCAAAACATATTACAATTACAAGGATTAAATAAATAAGTAATGTTATTATATCAATAATATTTGCAAAATAATCTATTTGTCCAAAAATATATATTCTTGATACATTTTCTAAGAAGGTTATAAATAATATCATTAAATAAACGACATTGTTCTTTTCACATCGATTAAGTTTAACAACTATATTTTGCATTTGACTTATTTCCTCCTATAACCACAATATATATTAACCTATTCACCCCAAGGTACACTTTTTAAGAAGTCATTTATATCTTTATATTTCTTTTTATTTTGTTTAAATTTTTCATTTGTTTTATCTATTGTAACTAATTCATTCATATGTTTATATAAAGGAATTAGTTCATCATTAGAATCTGTAAATAACCAGAAGAATTCATGTAATTCATTATATCCCGGTTCTTTATTGTATTTTTTTCTATAACATTTAACTAAACAAATTGCTTCTTGTTCATATATAGATAATCTCTTTTTGTAATATTCTTCTAATGTACATATTACTTTTGCAGGATTACCAGCTATAACTACATTATCCGGGAATGATTTATTTACTAAAGAATTAGCCCCGATAATAACATTATTTCCAATATGGACATTTTTAAGTATAGTTGCATTCATTCCGATAAATACATTATTTCCTATTACAACTTCACCTGCAGAACCAATTACATCACCATATACACCTTTTAATACAGACCAATCATATCCATGTGTCAATATAGTTACACCATGAGTAATTTGTACATTTTCGCCTATAGTCATTAAATATGGACGTTGAGCATCTATTAATGTAGATTGAGGATCATAAATGTGTGTCCCCCCGCCGACTTTTACCCCTTGTTTAATTAGCCAATTAATATATGATTCGGAATCAGCTCTATGATTGTATATTAACTTTCTCATAAATTTTTTCATTATTTTTTTCATATTTATTCTCTCAATTATCTTGAATAATTGACTTATAATATATAAAAGTCATTACTAAACACATATAAGCCATATATCCATTCTACATAATATACTTAATTATCAAATATACAGATATTAAGCTAGAAAAATTTAAAATTATTAATAAACAATTGATATTTTTCATTTTTCATTTATCTTTTTAATATTATTCTTAATTTTTAGCATAAAATAAGAAAATCTACTAAATTTATGCTTCAAACAATAAACCAATACTTTTTTATATAATGGTTCTCTACTTAATTTTAGCTGATTTATAATATAATTAAAATTTTCATCTTTAATTATATTATAAATATTTTTTTTCTTTTCCTTATTCTTTAATAATGAACAATTAAAAATCATTTCAAAAGTACCTAACATGTTATTGAAATATTGAAATCCAATATTATTTAAAATTAAATTATTATACTTATATTCTTTAGCAATTTTAATTGATTCAAAATATTGGTAATTGTTTTTTTCAAGCCTATCAGATCTATAAGTTGAAGTTAATGATGTTAAATTGTTTTTTCTATAATAATATAATTTATCAGGTAAAGCTAAAAAAGATTTGACATCTTTATATAGTAATAAGTTAGAATAAAAATCCTCAGATATATATTGTCTTTCTGATATAAATTTAAAGTTCGTTTGTTTTAATAATTCTAATCTATACACTTTATTCCAAGCACAATACTGAAATCTCGTATTATTTTCTATATCATATATCATATGAGGTAAAACATAACCAAGTATTTCATTATCGTTATATTCTCTAACTTGATTATTTGTATCAACCGAGATTATTTTATCATTATTATAATAATCATAGGAGTCATAACATACAATATCATATTCTTTATTAGTTAAATATTTATTAACAGTATCTATTAAATTTAAATCAACAAAATCATCACCGTCAATGAATAATATATAATCACCAGTTGCATTCTCAAGTCCAGTATTTCTAGCCAATCCAAGCCCTGCATTTTGCTTATGTATTACTTTTATCCTATCGTCCTTTGATGCATACGAATCACAAATATTACTAGAACTATCTTTGGAACCATCATCAATTAATAATACTTCTATATTCTTATATGATTGATGAATAATAGAATCAACACATTTAGAAATATATTTTTCAATATTATATATTGATACTACAATACTATATTTAATATTTGCATTTATCATTTGATTGTTCCTCCTTTAATTTAGTAGTTATATGTAAATTAATATTGCCATTTATAATAGTCATTATCAATAACAATATAAAATTAGAAATTCATTAAATAATCATAATCTAAATATAGCTAAGTTTTAATATTGTATAAATAAAAAACATTTTTGTTATCAAAAATATAATTGTTATTATCAATTGATAAAATAACTTTGTTATATTATTTAAAAGCTTCAGGAGTTACTACCAAATATTTTGCCATCTATCACTTTATTTTTTTGACTCGACTCGGTATATTCTTAAAAAAAATTCTATTTTTAATATCCTAATCTTTCTTATTTATAGAATTAGAATTCGTTAAAACTTCTTGATAAATATTAATCAATTTATTCAAATGTGAGTTAAGAGAGAACTCCTCTTGTGCTACTTGATATGCATTATCACTAAACTTTTGTCTTAATTCCTTATTCAAAATGATATTCTTCATTTTTTCTTTTAACTCTTCAATATTACCTGGATTTATTAAATACCCATTAACATCATTAAAAATAGCCTCAGGAATAGCAGCAATATTAGTTGAAATATTAGGTATTCCATATCCCATACTTTCTAATATTGTCATTGGTAACCCTTCATTATATGATGGTAAAACATTAACTATAATATTTTTAAAAACTTTTTCTCTGTTTTCTGCTGTTAACCATCCTCTATATTCAGCGTAATTTTCTAAATCATATCTTTTAATTTTATCATTGATTTTTTCTTCCGAATCATAATCATCACCATATAAAACTAATTTAATATTAGTAGGAATTTCATTTTTAATTTCGGAAAATGCTTGTAATAAATCATCAATGCCTTTTCTTTGAATTAACATTCCATAAAATAATATTTCTTTTGCTTCTAAATTATAATTATTTATTTTTGGAACATTAACAGCATTATGCAAAACTTTTAATTTATATTCATTTTCTTTTCCAATTACTTTTTTCATGAATGGTAACCATAAATCACCTAAAACAAGCATTTTATCAGGACTACAAAATACTTTCTTTACAATTTTTTTTATAATCTTGTTTTGTCTATTATACCAATCTTCAATAGTAGCACCATGCATATGTATAATCGTTTTGCATCCCATTTTTTTTGCCAGATGAATTACATATCCTTCTCTAAAAACACTACCTCGTTCTGCCATATGTACATGAACAATATCAATATGTTTTTCTTTTATAATTTTTTTTATCTTAGGTAATTTCTTTAAAAACGTTTTAATCTTAAGAAATTTCCCCCCCCTTACAACAGTTGAGACATACTGAAGATGTACTTTTTCGCAAAAATATTCATTATTCAAATAATTTTCTATGACTGTTAGCATGCCACCAACTGATGTTTTATCAACACCGATCATCAATACATTCATATATTATTCCTTTCTTTTCCTTAAAACTCTTGCTGGCACCCCCCCAACTATTGTATATTCAGGGACATTTTTTGTTACTACAGCCCCAGCTGCTATTATAGCTCCTTTACCAATATGAACTCCAGCACAAATTGTACTGCCATAACAAATCCAAACATCGTCTTCAACTACAATAGGTTCATCACTTCCACCTTGTTGATTCATCGGAATATCAGTTCTACTAATATTATGATTTGATGCGATAAATGCACAATTAGCGGCCATCATAACATCATTACCAATAGTAACTTTACCTAAAATATAAGTATTATCGCCAACAGATGACCTATCTCCTAACGAAAATCTAGATGAAAAAGAAATTCTCCTTCCAATGTCAACCTTTTTACCGCAATAATCAAACATAAGTTTTCCAGATAATCTTCTAATCATATTAGTTATTGGCCAAGTATAATGTAGTTGATAATGTGGAAGCCAACATGTTGAGACATAAAGTATATATCCTAGTGATTTATTAATCTTTCTTAATATCTTCATATTTGTCTCCTATAATCCTATTGTAGAAATCATCTTTAATTAAATAAACGTCATCAGTCAATTTATACGATAACTTTTGAATTGGGCTTAATCTTTTTATATAATTCAACTTGTTTAAATTATATTCTTTATCTAATGAACTAAAAAGTATACGCGAATACTCACTATTTACATATGGCATATTTTCATATATATCTTTATGGTGTGCAAAAGAAATAGTTAAAAATATATAAACAATTAAATATTCCATTACATAATTTTCTCTTCTAAAATATTCAAATAACATATTTCTTGTTTCTTGAATTATTGGACAAGCTGGTTTAGCATGAATAAACCAGTTTGAAATCTTTGCCGGATTATCAATAAGTCCAAATGAATCCTGGAACATAAAAACATCACTATCCATTATATAATCTGGTATTTCATCCATTAAGTATACAGTTGCATCAATCCAAGTTCCACCAAAATGTTCAATCAAACAAAGTCTTATCAAATCAGCATAAGCTGCAGACGATATATAGCCCTTTTTCATTTTGGTCGTGATATATTCAGGCAATTCTAAATAGTCATTAAGATTTTCGTCGCTTATTAGAATAACTTCATTTTTGAATTTCTGCCTTACAGAATTAATACATGTTTTAACAATATCAGGTGCATTATCTATTCCTTGATTCCAATAAACCCATATTGGATTATTATTATCAATATCTTTAAAATTTAGTCCTGTTGGACTAACATTTGATGCTTTATAGTATTTTTTTTCTAATCTTTTTTTTATCTTACCATAATACAATATTTTTTTTATTTCATTACTTTTTACAATATGAAAAGGATTGGCCATAAATATACCTCTTAAAAAGCCATACTTTTTACCATATCTTTTAAAATATCCATTTAGTCCAATATTTTTAAATGCGCCCATAGAAAATCCTCCTTTTCATTACTGAAAAATAATTATTTTATATTATTAAATTTTTTTCTTCTAAAATGATATAAAAACCACATTTTAATTAAAAAACAACCGTCCAACCAATATCTTTTAAATAATCTTTTAAAATCTTTTGATAATCTATACAGCCATTCTAATCCACAATTAGACATCCATTTAGGTGCCCTTTTAATATTACCAGCTATAAAATCAATTGTTGCACCAACCGACAAATAATTTGCATTAGAAAAATTTTTTTCATACTTTGAATAAAATTTTTCAGTTTTTGGAGCACCTGTACATAAATAAACAAATTGTGCTTTAGATTCATTAATAATACTTATATATTTTAATGACTTTTCTTCATCTTTTTCATACCCAAAATCTGGAGTTAAAGTACCAACCACTTTTATATTTGGATATTTCATTTCGATATTTTGTTTTGCTTTTTCAGCAACGCCATCCTTACCGCCAAATAAGAACAATGAATAACCATGCTCATTCATAATTTCTAAGAGTTTTACAGCTAAATCAGAACCTGATATTTTATATTTAAAATCTTTAAGATGTAACCAATTTGCCATCCACATAATTGGCTTACCATCTATTGTGGAAAAAGTTGCATTATTTATAATGTTTAAAAAATTTTCGTCCTTATATGCCAATCTCATAAAGTCTAGATTAGGAGTTAACGTAAATGTTTTAATTCCTTTCTTGGTAGCATCAACATATGCTTCAATTAACTCATCCATTGATTCAACATTAAACCAAATTTTTGCAATTTTCTTTTTCACATAATCTCCTCCTACTCTATAATCTAGCATCTAATTTTTAAAAATTCTGCTTTGCCATGAATTTTTAAATTATCTGAATTTGAAGGGACAAAAATTGTATCCCCTTTAAAAAATGCAATAGATGAATTAGCTTGCTCATCTATAATTACACCACAGCCATGATAACACAACAATATTTGAAACGTAAGCGAACCCGTTTTAAACTCAACAAGACTCCTTATTCTTTCTGTATTGACAATAATTCTTTCAACTTGAAAATATTCACATCGAGCCAAAATTTGAGCAGTTTTACCTGGCTTATATTTATAAACAATAAGTGGTTGTCGTGGCTTTATCGTTGATTCAAGATTAGCTACATCCAATGCTTTATCAATATGAAGTTCTCTTGTTTTACCATTTTTATCAATTCTATTATAGTCATATAATCTATATGTTAAATCACTTGATTCTTGAATTTCTGCGATTAAGCACCCTTTACCGATTGCATGTACAGTTCCAGAAGGAATAAAATATACCTCTCCAGGTTTAACATGAATAATATTCATATATTTTTCAAGTGTACCACTTGCTATCGCATCCCTAATTTGTTTTTTAGTGACTCTATGATGAAAACCATAAATAATAAATGCATCTTTAGTAGCATCAACTATATACCACATCTCTGTTTTTCCCCATGAACCATTTTCATGTATACGGGCATATTCATCAGTTGGATGAACTTGAATAGATAAATCCTTAGCCGCATCAATAAATTTTACAAGAACAGGTATTTGATTATTTACAATTTTAGGATGCGATCCAATGTATTCAGGATGTTCATTTAACACGTCCATTAATTTTTTACCTTTATATACACCAGAATCTACAATAGATTCTCCAGCAGGATGTGTCGAACATTCCCATGACTCTGCAAGCGGAAACACATCTAATTCTTTGCCAAAGTCATCTTTAAGTCTTGTTCCACCCCACAAATTATCTTTGCCAACTGGTTTTAGTAAAAATGGCTCAACATTATTTCTCAATTTCATATTTTTCCTTATCTTTGACATCAATATCTATTCCAAGTTGAACTTCAATAATTTGCATATTTGTCTCAGCTATTAATGTATGTCTACAACCAGCCTCAATCGTAATTACATCTCCTGGATGAACATGTTGACTCATTCCATCAACTATGGCTATTCCATTTCCTGAAACAACAGTCCAAACTTCATCTCTTCTTTTATGTGAATGATATGACATTTGATGCCCACTATTTAAAACTATTTTAGCAGTGATTGATGTATCATTGAAATCAATAACCTGATATTTGCCCCATGACTTTTCAGCATATTTTATCTTAGAATCTAGTTTTTCAACTATAGGTTTAATATGAGCTGAGTCATCTAGTGTGGTAACTAATATTCCTTCTGGAGATGACACAACAATTAAATTTTTAAGCCCCATACAGACAAGTGGTATATCAAGATCATTTATAGCTTTAACATTAGAACAAGTCTCATTTAAGATAACATTGCCAAATGCAGTTTCATTCATAGCTTCAGTTAATGTATTCCACGTACCTAAATCTCTCCATAATCCATTAAAACGCATTACTTGAATAGACTTTTCATGTTCAACAACTGCATAATCAAAACTAATCTTTTTTATTGTATCATATTTATTAAACAAATCATAATAATCATTAAAATCAATTAATTTATGCGCTATTTCAAGAACATAACCAATTTTATAAGCAAATATGCCTGCATTCCATAAAGCCCCAGCTTTTATATATTCTTCGGCTTTATCCTCAGTTGGTTTTTCTTTAAATTCACTTACAAGAGATACCGAATCTTTAGTTTCAGGCATAATGTAGCCATATTTCTCAAAAGGGTATGTTGGCTCTATGCCCATAAGAGTTAAATTCGCTTTTCCATCTTTAGCAAGACTATATAATTTTTCTAATGCATAAAAATAGTCATCTTCAACATATGGATCAACTGGACACACAATAACAGCTTCATCTTCTGGGACATTCATTACGTCATGTAAATACGCTGTTGCAAGAGCAATTGCAGGGAATGTATCACGTCTAGTTGGCTCAATAGATAGACTAATATCATCCCCTAATTGATTTATCAGTTCTGAAACCTGAGATTTAGATGTTGCAATTGTTATATTAGCATTTTTATCTATTTTTTTTATTGAATGATACATCCTTTGAACCATTGATTCGTAATTGCCATCATTATCTTTAAATATTTTAATGAATTGTTTACTTCTAACATCATTTGAAAGCGGCCAAAGTCTTTTTCCTGAACCGCCTGACAATAATATAATATTCATAAATACTTTTACTCCTTATTCTCCAGAGTGATCAAACAAAACCATCCATGCACCTTTCACTATAATTTTAAAATCAAGCCATAAGCTTCTCTTTTTAGCATACTCAATATCAAGATTAACCCAATCGTCAAAAGAAATTTCATTTCTATTCTTTTGAATTTGCCATAGGCACAAAAGTCCACCCTTTATATCTAAACGGTGTTTTTGATATTCAGTATACTTATCAACTTCACTAGGTATTGGTGAACGAGGTCCTACAATACTCATTTTACCAATAAAAATATCCCAAAGTTGAGGTAGTTCATCTAAAGAAGTTTTTCTTAAGAATTTACCAAATTTAGTAATTCTAGGATCTTCCTTTAGTTTAAATGCTGGCTCATCAGCTTCATTTATTCCATAAGCTAATAATTGGGCTTTCATTGCCTCAGCACCAGGACACATCGATCTAATCTTATGGAATTTAAAGTTTTTACCATTCTTACCAACTCTTAAACTTGTATATAACGCTCCACGTATTGTTTTATCCTTTATACCAGTAGGATTTTTTTTATATGTACAATTGTACCTTTTTCCGTTTTTAGAAAGATATTTTCCTTTTTCATCTTCTGTAATAATTAATTTGTAAGATTTACCGCCTAGATCTTCTAACCATTTAATTATCATTAGAATGATAATTACCCATCCAATTAATATCAATCCTATTCCTGATAGGGTAATATCAAAAAATCTTTTAAAAAATAAGTAGATGATGTTATTATTAACTTTAATCACTTCGTTTGGATTCAAACTACTATCACCCATAAAATCACCATAACTCAATAAATTTATCCCTAATCATTTAAAAAGACCGGTATATGATTAAATAATTTATCATAATACTTTCTACATTTTAAATGATACTTTATAAACCGTTTAGCCCCTTTAAAACTCACTAAACGGCATTTCGAATCGTGACAGTCAGAACAGACAAAATCACACATTCCCTTTTTTAACAAATACTTACACTTTTTCGAGGTAAAAAGACCTCTTATACTTGATGAATTGATAGAAATTAATCCACCATACTCTCTTATTATAACATAATCTTCAACTTTTAGATAGTCATATCTTTCAATATGAGCAATTATAGGTATATAACCTGATGTAATAATTTCATATACAATACTTGGAATATCAAATTCTAAGGTTGTTGGAAATTCCAACAAGAAATAATTTGAATTATTCATTGTAAGAATTTTATTATCTTTTAAATCATTAATTATGTTATCATAATATAACACTTCAGCTCCAAGATATAAATCAACTTGTAAGCTTGATACTTTCTCTTTTAACTTAAAAAATATATTAATTATCTCTTCTTTGTTAAAAAAATCATCACGCTGATGCGGCGTACATACAATCTTAGTAACCCCATTTTTAATTTCCATTTTAATTAATTCAATTGATTCTTCAATTGAAGATGAACCATCATCAACTAAAGGAATTATATGGGTATGAATATCACACATTGTCATTATTATCACTATAATAATAATTATAACTATTCTTACTAAGAGGAATAAATGTAACATTTACACCTAAAATATTAGCTCCTGCTTTTTTAAGTAATGAATAAGAATCATAAACCATATTTCTTTTATATTTATTAATTCTTACATTATAAATGACTCCATCAGTCATTTTAGCAATAGCTTGTGCATCAGATGCTGCTAGAAGAGGTGGTGTGTCAATTAAAATATAATCATAGTTTAATTTAGCTTCTTGAAGTAAATCCTTCATACCTTCAGATTCAATTACAACCCCTGGATTTAATAATGATTGTCCTACAGTCATTACATCAACATTCATTTTAGTATGTTTAATAATTTCTTTGTAGGAATTATTACCATCAAGGTAATCAGTAATTCCACCCTTGATACTAAGTCCAAATAACTTATATACCTCAGGTCTTCTAAAGTCCATGTCTATGATTAAGACTTTCTTTTTATTCATTGCCATGACACAACCTAAATTGGCAACGGTAGTTGTTTTGAGCTCATCTTCTCCTGTTGATGTAACCATAATCGTTTTAGCATAAGAACTAAAGCTTAGATACTTTAGATTAGAAAATAATCGATTGTATGCCATTATCCTTGAAGTTCTTTCACTTAAATTTACAAGTGATTTGGTATCACTTAATCTATTTAAGTCATAAAGTGTACCAATGATATCACAAGAAAGTGATATCTTAACTTCATCTTTAGTTTTAAAACGATTAGACATAAACTCTTTAATAAATGCACAACCAATTCCTAAAGCTATTCCTAAAGCTATGAAAGCTGATAAATAAAGAAGCTTATTCGGAGAATCGTAAATACCAAGACTCGCTTCTGTCATAACAGAAACTGAGTCAAATAAAAGCTTTTGTAAGCTTTTATCAGTATTACATACATTTATTAAGCTTGTAGTAATCTCATTAGCATAAGCCTGAGTTTTTAATGGATCAGTACCATTAATACTAATGGTTACTAAAAATGAGCTTGACTGATAAGATACATTTAAGTTCTTTTTTAAAGCTAATGCAAATTCAGTCTCTTTTCCTGATACTGCATATTTTTTCGCAACAGGAAGAATAACACTATCTTGAGAGGTTAGTTCTACAACGGTTTGAATCAATTTAAAAGAATTATTAATATCATCAGCCTTAGTAGAATCGCCACTTTCTGATACTGTAACAACAACTGTTGTTGAGGATTTATAATTTTCTTTAACAATAAAGAAAGTATAAATAAACCCTATAGTAGCAATTACTACAGTGATAATAGCTACCATTAATATATTTTTCTTTACTGCAGTTAATAAATCACCTAGTGTGATTGAACGTTCATTTTCTTCGTTCATTAATAAAATTGTTTCTCCAATCCTTATTTTATACTATCTTAACTGCTAAAGAGTATATAAAATACTCGTAATATAAGCCTAAAACTTATGTTAGTATTTTATACTTATGATGTTATTTTGTCAATTAAAGCAAGGTATTTTTAGACTTAATTTAGAAAAAAACTTGAAAATTTTATTATCATTTCCAAGTTTTAATTTAAGTATGTAATTAATGTTTTACATTTTGACAATTAATTAAAAATTTTGTCAAAATGGGTATTTGAACAAGCCTAATTTCTTTTATAAACCATGATTTATTTAATCCAATTACATTTTTGGCACTCAGTAGAAGGAAAAATATTATCCAATTGAGAGTAAAATAATGAGTATCTAACTTTTACATCTTTTTTTATTTGTTCACTATAATCATACCAAGGACTTAAAACAACTTCTTTCAAGAAAGGACTGTTATCAGTAAATTCTATCATTAAAAAATCAGTTTGTATTTCCTTGTATAATTTTAAAATAACTCTAACTTCATTTTCAGTTTTCCATGCTGCATTTTTTACTTTTCCTGCCAATTCACTTTTATGATTTATTACTGAATTATAATTACATCTATACTTATTATCACCAATATAACAAATATCATATCTATTTTTTTCATCAGCTTCAGAACTATATGATACGTATGCAATTTTAGTTAATTCAATAGAAAATTCAGAATTTGCAAGACGTATATTTTTCCCATTTTCTTTATAATAAATTATATATTTTTTTTCATTAATTAGTTTATAAAGATTATATTCCGAAAAAGCTAGCCTTACTTTTTTTGAATATTTACAATGGCCATACATATACCACATATGAATATTTTCGTTTAAATTCCTTGTAAAACAAGAAACATAAATTTTCTTTGGCTCATCAAACAGTAATGAGTGTTGTACTTTACTTACTTCTTGTCCATCATTACATTTATCAAGTCTATTCAATTTTAATGTCATTTTATCGTTCATAAAATAGTCTATATTTTTTATGTTAGTATATTGATATATTTTTACATTCTTAGCATTTTCAATGTTAAACTTAGAATTGTTATATGAGATTTTTTTTAGTAACTTTTCTGTACTTCTAATTTCTTTCATATTTATCATTCCTACTTCCTTATACAATTATGTATAATAACTCTTTGGTATTATATTTGTTTTAAAACAATTTGTCCCATACCAATACATAAACTTTTATATTTGGTCAAATTAAAATATTTTTTATCTTCTAAAAAAATGTCAATTTTACAATCTTGAGATATTAAAATATATCGATTAAGTATATATAAAGCAGCTAACGAATTTAATACATTTTCTTGAGAAGCCTCTGAAAAACTTTTCATCTTATCATGTTTTATTTTATTATAAGACTGCCACCATTTTGGAATTTGGTTATTTTCATATTGAATACTCTGAAATGGTGTTATTTTTCCATAATCCGAATTATCAAATTCAACGCTTTCATCAATAATTTTTTTTAGATTATTATCCGATTTAATTCTTGATATAAAATCTCTTATATTATACCTTTTACTAAATAAATTAAAATATGCTCGCAAAATATCTTCTATATCACTACAAATATTCATTAAAAGATTAGCATAAAATATTGAAAAAGAACATTTGCATTTTATTGAAACACTTATGTATCTAATAGAACTAATGAATTGACTTTCATTTTCTTGATAAAATTTAAAATATTTATTTATATTTATATTTGACATGTTATATCTCCCTTCACAAATATTAATTTTTCTTATAATTTATCATTGTTCATTTAAATTAACATAATTAATTCCAAATATAAGATTCTTTTAATGGAAACTTAGATATAGTTTCAATTTCTTCTTTAATTTTTTTCATTTTAACCCTCCCACGTATAATTACTATCTATATTATAAAAATAAATAATAATAAAATCAATAAAAAAACATCAATTCTTGTAATCGAACTGATGTCTATTAATATTAAATTTTATTTAGCACCCTCGTGCTTAAATACACCTATAACTGTATGCCATAATATTCTAATATCAAGCCATAAACTTCTTTTATAGGAATAATAAAGTTCCATTTTTATTCTATCCTCATATGAGGTATCACTTCTACCATGACTAGCCCAGTATCCTGTAAGACCTGGTCTAATTTTTAATAAAAGGGCTTGTTCTTCTTTTGAATAACGATCTAATTCTTCTTGTAATATTGGTCTCCAACCAATAACACTCATTTGACCAACAAAAATATTCCAAAGCTGTGGAAGTTCGTCTAATGATGTTTTTCTAAGAATTCTTCCTATTCTTGTAACTCTAGGATCATTTGTAACCTTAAAGTCACGTTTCCATTCTTCTAATTGTTCTTGAGTTAAAATTTCCTCAATTGGTCTTGAATCTTGACGCATTGATCTAAATTTCCAAACCTTAAATTCTTTACCATTTTTACCAATTCTTTTATGGCCATACAAGGCAGGCCCTTTTGAATCAATTTTAACTAAAATGATTAAAATTAAAAACAAAGGTGAAAGAATAATTAAAGCTATTAAGCTTGATAAGATATCAAATAATCTCTTTATAAAAGCAAACAATGGCTTTCTTTTATACATATTAACATTATACTCAAGTGATAATGCTTCTTTTACAGATTTACTTTTACTCATATATACTCCTACTTATAATAATTTAATTATTAATATTGTTCCCACATATGTAAAAATTAATATTAATTTGTATGAAAGTATTGTACGCTATTAGAGATATTTTGTCAACATTGGGTCATGTTACTTTAGATTAAACAAATTCAATTAAATAAACATTAAACAATTTAGTAAATATATTAATAGCAATATTACATGAACTTATTAATAGCTAAAATTCCGATTTTAATAAATTACAAAAATAATCTAGTCCCATATTTTTTTCTACTATCAATAGCAAAATTTACTTTTTCAATTAACACCTTTAAATTTATGCTTAAAATTCTTCTATATGTTCTTATTTTTATTATAATTTGATTATTTACACATTTTATAATCACCAACACATATAATACTATCTATAAAGTGACATATATCTTATTCAATCATAGCTCTAATTTCATCAACAACAGGGTTATCAATTGTTAAGAACTGAGAAACCTTATCAGAAATTATACGTTTTACGGTAGCTTCACTTATTTGTTCTGTACATATACTTTCAAAAAAAGATTTTTTATCTTCTGGAACAGAAACTGCTGTTAATCCAAATATTTCATTATATGCATCTAATGGGATATATAACTCAATGCAATCTTTTTTTAAAGCATCAGCTTCTTTAGTATCTCCATCTTTTATGGTCTTGCATGTACAGCCACTTCCTTCAAGTTCATCTTTTACGGCTGCAATATTATGGCATCCACCACAAGCTATAATTAAATAGTCTATATTTAATCCCGCCAATTCTATTACTTTTTTTACCCATGGGACATCAGTTTTTCCTTCAACAAGAATATATATTTTATCAGTTTTACCTAACTTTTTATATAATTCGGTAACAGTTTTTACTTGATCTTGAGCTTTATAAATTGGTGTAATTTCAAATTGATTCACAACTTCAAGAATAGAAACAGAATGTGTAGTGATTAAAGTTTGACTAAATTTTTGTTTAAGTTTTGATAATAATTCCTTTGCATTTCTTAAAGATAATGAATTTTCTATTTCATCAATACCTATTATTACATTATTATAATTTGATTTGGTCAATAATGAATATATAACGTTTTTTTGATAACCTGATCCTCTTCCTTCTATTGGAATACCATCACTAGACACATCAAACTTTAGAGCACTTTCAAGTTTTAATGTTGGACTTCCTATAAAATTAGTATCACCCCCAACTACAATTAAATCTGAATCTATAGAATTAATAACGTCATTAATTCCTTCATCCATAAAATCCCTTATTTGATCAGTTGTGTTGGTTGGAATTAAAGACATAGTTTTAGCAATAGCTAAATCACAAATCAACTTTTTTACATCAACTGTAGTTGGTGAAATATATACAAATGATACACCTGATAATTCATTTATATCACCAATAATACTTTCTAATTTAAACGTTTTAGCTTTATAAATTTTTTTTATAAATTTGTTATTATCATCAATACGTATACCAATTTCTACATTCTGATTAATATCTCTAACAAATTTTTTATCGATAGAATCTTGATTTAAAAAAACATCCATAGCTTGAAGTATTGTTGATTTACCAGAATCATTTTCACCTATAAATATATTATTTTCAAACAAATTAATTGTAGATTTTTCATATGCTTTAAAATTTTTAATAAAAATAGCCTTTATCATCATATAATACCATCCTTTTTTTGTATTTTTTGCTTTATTACTTTTGTCGTGCATTTGATTACTATAAATATTTTTTATTTTTTTCAAATACAATAAACGATACATTAATTTAATTATATCGTCTAAATTATTACTTGTTCATCAAGAGAACCCATATACTTTAGACAAAATTTTCATCATGAATAACCTCCCTTTCGCTATATCAAACACTACGTGATTCAATTTTATTTTTCACCTTTTTTATTCTTTTTCATATAAAACAAATCCATTTTGCTTATATGTTTTAGGTCCCATACGCTCACGAAGCTACATAATATAATCAATTAATTCCTTAGAATAGAAATCCAAAACTAAATTATTTGTTTCTACTTCATCGATATAAAGATTTTATCTATAAAGCCATTCCATTTTGACTCAAAAATACCTTAATTATACTAACAGGTATAGCAATAGAATAATTAGTTTGGTAATCAGATGATGTTTGACTATAATATGTAAGTCCTACAAGCTGACCCTTCATATTAACTGTCATTGCACCATATATATTAGACTTTACATCAATTTCATTAACAATTAAAGGAAATGAAAAATCATCACCCTTACGACTCGTATTACTTATTGTTGAAAAATTCATATGATTATAGCCATAACCACTTGGTGAATAAATATTACAAACTGGATCATTTAAAGCTACATCATTGCTTGCAAGAGAAACAGCGTATAAATCGTTAGACTTTTTACTAAATTTTAAGATTGCTAAACCATATGATTCATTACTACAATATAAGATTCCTGAATATTCATATTTAAAAGCGTCCCATACAGTATATTTTACCTTATCATACTTCGTATCATTTTTTACTATGTATGAAGAGGTTAAAACATACTCACTATCTTTCTCTTCCTTTATAATTACACCACTACCAGTTCTAGTTGCTGATGATGTTTCAATGCCTAAAAATGTCTTATAAAATTTAGACTGGATTCTAACACATGCACGTGTATTATAAATATCACAATAATTAAACCAATAAAACATATCCTCTTGTGTTATTTTACCAGCAAGTACACTAGATAATTGATTGTATTCCTCATTTAATTTATTAATCTTTAAATTAATTTCATCAATTTTCTTTTTTAAATTATCAAGATCTTTTTCTAATTCTTCGATTTTATTAAGATAATCAGTTTTTGTTAAAGTTGATGCATTAATTGTTTTAAGACCTACAAAAGTAAATACAACCATTATTATAAAAATACATATTTTCTTTTTCATTTTCATCACCTCAAATATTTCTCATTTTGACTAATAAATTCCTTAATCTTAAGTACCGGTGATGCTAAGCCTCTATGATTTTCATACGTATCAGTTGTACCTCCCCAGCTATTAATTCCAACTACCTCATAAGCCAAATTAACAAGCATTCCACCACTATTTCCTGAAAGCATATATGCATCATGATTAATAACATCATATTTAACATTTGATGAAGCGACTGGCTTAGATAAATTAACCTTTGAATACCCAAGTACATTACCTATTCCAACAGAATTAATTTGACCATGAGGATTTCCTATTGCAAAGACAAGATCATTTCTAACAGGATTATCTGATGCAAATTTCATAACTGGCAAATCATTTGCTTTACGCTCAATTCTTAAAATGGCCATATCATATGATGCATCATTAGCTAATAGGGTTGCACTATATTCATTATAGTAATAATCATTTACGTATATTTCTTCTAAAGTACTTCCTTCTTTGGGATAAATAACATGATTATTCGTTAAAATATAATAATAGTTACCTATTTGTCTAAAAATAAAGCCACTACCAATTCCACCTCCAATATAATCCTTAAAATCAAAAAACCAAAAATTAGATTCTGAAAAACTAGAGTGTGATACAAGTACTGCCGATTCAAGAACCGAGTTTTCTAAATGAGAAAAAATCGAATATGAATTTTCAATCTCCTCATCTATCCTTTTAATATCAGCTTTTAGCTTTGTAATTTCTGTTTGTAAAGAAGAATATGAACTAGTTAAATTAAGAAGCCTATCTTCCAAAACACTTTTTTCATTTACTAAACTCTCATACTTCTTCTTTAATTCCTTTAAAGAGGAATCTTCATTAACACTAATAGGAACATCATTACTACCATTAAAATTACATGATGTTAAGCTTACTCCAATAAGTAAAATTAAAAATAACGCAAAAAAACTCAATCTCTTCATCCCTAATACCTCGCCATCGTTTTATTTTGCAACCATTTGCTTATAATTGCTACTACTTGCTATAAGTATATCACAACATTTTTGCATTTGGTTTATAATTTTTTATTTTTTTGACAAAAAAATTATGTTTTTTAATATTATGTTCAATTAAGCATTTGACAATAATCATATTTTTTGACCAATATAGGTGCTAAAATTAAAATAACTATTAAAAAATAGTGAAAAAACAATATTGAGATGCCATTTTATGGCAACTAAACCAAGAAAGTAGGTATATACTATACTTTTAAACTTTAGAATTAAAAATTTTAAATCATTTAAAGATGGGGCTATTTTTTCCCTAAATCCTAAACGAATTCATATCTCATATAGCGCTGTCAGATAACAAAGAATTGTAATATATAGTTTAAAGTATTAAATAGCATATATGGTTCATAACTATATCACTTTATTTTTATTCTTAATTAACACTTTTGGTTCAATCAATAGTTAATAAACTTATTACTTATGTTCTACTTTAAATCAATATTTTTTATGGATTTATTTTATTTCAAATATAGTATTTGAAAGTTTTATGTGATAAAATACTAATAGGTAAAGGAGTGGTACAATGTCTTTATATTTAAATAGAAATGAGGACTTTTCTAATTA
>UMAO01021000.1_pt1 | contig 27475 bp, 23 predicted proteins | sample 1963741 | NCBI WGS metagenome assembly UMAO01 (sample SAMEA4835919, study PRJEB28245) | human gut metagenome | biome: gut microbiome; material: fecal sample | place: Denmark | collected 2008
AAAACAACTTGTTTCTAATAGTAAATTCCAGTTTTGAAGAATTAAATGATTATATTTTTTCAGATGAGACGGATGAATTGTAAAATATCTTACTGTCTGCAACAAAAGTGTGATGTGTTTTTTGATTTGTATTTTCCCGACAGTTGTATCATATCATGTTTTTGCCTGCGGAACAAGCGTAACTATGAGAAAAGCAGCTGCAGTAACCAGGTTACTGCAGCTGCCTTTCTCAATAAAATAGAGTTGCTGTCAAAAATATTTTTTCATCCGATACCGCCCAGCGCGATTCCAAGAACCAGCACCAGGATACACACCGGCACATAAACATATTTACAGATCGGGTAAAACCAGGAGGTAAGGTGACTGCTTCGTCCTTTGTTTACCTGTTTTTCCACATACTCTTTTCCACATATCCAAAACAGCATGATACCAGCCAGTCCGGCTCCCAGCGGGCAGATGTAGATAGAAAGTACATCCATCCAGCCGGATACGATACCCTGGATCAGAATGGAAACAATCACGCCGATCACTGCGATCACCGCACATGCCGGTTTTCTCTCCAGATGGAATTTCTCCTGCACCGTTGCGATCGGTGCTTCGTACAAGTTGATCAGGGAGGTCAGCCCCGCAAATAATACGGCAACGAAGAAAATGATCACAATGATCTTTCCTCCCGGCATATTTTTGATCAAATTTGGCAGGAAAATAAATAACAGTCCGGGACCGCCCTGATCGAGCTTGGCTCCGGTGGTTGCCATCGCCGGGATGATGACCAGGGATGCAAGCAGCGCAGCCAGTGTATCAAAGAATGCCACTCTTCCCGCAGCAGCCGGAATATTTTCTTCATCCGACAGATAGGATCCATAGATCAGTGTTCCGTTTCCCGCCACCGAAAGGGAGAAAAATGCCTGTCCCAGGGCAAAAATCCACGTTTTCGGATTGCCAAGCGCCTTGCCGTCCACACGGAAGATATAGTGATATCCGTCCACGGCCCCCGGCTGAAATGCCACATAGATACCAAGTCCCACAAACAGCAGGAAAAATACCGGCATCAGCACTTTATTGACCTTCTCGATCCCGCCTCCGACACCGAACATCAGGATCCCCATAGCTGCCAGCAGGATCACAACCTGCCATCCTGTATTGCCGAACGCAGATGCCATCGAACCGAACACAGCACTGAATTCGTCCACATTAGCCGGTGCCAGTGTCGCCCCGGTGAATGCGCCGACCGTATATTTTAAGATCCATCCCATAACGACCGTATAGCCGATCGCCATCGCCAGCGAGCCGACCACCGGGATCAGCCCCAGTGCTTCTCCCGGTTTTCTTTTTCCTTTTCTCTCACAGGCAATTCCAAACGCATCAATCGGACCGGATCTCGTTGCGCGTCCGAATGTCATCTCTCCGATCACCCCGGTAAATCCGATCAGCGCCACAAAGATAAAGTACGGAATCAGAAATGCTCCGCCTCCATATAACGATACTCTGGTAGGAAACATCCAGATATTTCCCATGCCCACCGCCGAACCGATGCATGCCAGGATAAATCCCCACCGGGTGTTAAATGATTCTCTTTTTTTCATCACATCTTCTCCATTTGTTTATAGTTTTGTAACTGTTCATTCTTTCACAGAATTATGTTTTTTACATATTATAAATCGTATTTCTCAGCAACCGCGTCATCCGGAAAGTTCCTGAATCTTTTTTCTGTGTCATCATAAGGATCGTCATCTGATCTTGCGGCGCATTGGTAAAATAGCAGCCGAGCCATCCGTCCCAGCCGTACTCTCCCTTGCTTCCCAGCGTTGTGGATCTGCCCGGGTTCACCAGCACACGCATGAAATTACCATAAGAAAATCCTTCCAGCCATGCCATACCTTCCCGTTCAAAGACTTCCTGCTGCTCTGCGCTCAGCACATGACCGGTCATAAAGCGTACCATCGCCGGACTGAGGATTTGTTTTCCCTTATAACTTCCGCCATTTAACAACATCTGTGCAAAATGAGAATAATCATCGATCGTAGACACCAGGCCTGCACCACCGGATTCGAACGCCGGGCGGCGATCCATCGCATTCCGGATGCCCAAATGATTACCGGTATAGAGTACCGACGGCTTTCCTTCGTTACACTCATACGTTTTCACCAGCCGGCTCTGCTTCTCTTCCGGTACCCAGAAGCCTGTATCCACCATTTCCAGTGGAGTGAAGATCTCTTTTTCCAGAAAATCTCCGAACCGTATACCGGAAACCACTTCCACAAGGGCACCTGCCACATCAGCGGAAGTTCCATAGCACCAGGAGCGCGCCGGCTGAAAGGCAAGCGGGATCTGTCCGAGACGGTTGGCAATCTCCACCGTACCATAAGCTCCTCCTTCTCCCTCATCAAGTCCCTGAATCACCTCGGTAAATAAGGCTTCCGTCTGTTTTCCGGTCAGATGATTGCCGTCATAGACCAGACCGGAGGTCATATTCACCAGATCCTGGATCGTGACATCCCGCCATGGCTTTTCCACATGGCCGTCTGCTGCTGCCACCATTTGTCCACAAAATCCAGGAAGATATCTACATACCGGATCTGCCAGATCGATCAGTCCCCGCTCCACCAGAATCATCACTGCAGTTGCGGTGACCGGTTTGGACATAGAATAGAGACGGTAAATACTGTCTCTCGACACCGGCTTTTTTGCCTCGATATCCGCATAACCGCTTTCCAGATACACGGTTTCCTTCCCTTCTTTTCTGACCATCAGAATCGCGCCCGGGATCTCTCCCCTTGCCACTGCATCATCAAGGATCCATTGCAATCGATTGATTTTTTCCTGTTCCATATTATGTAACCCTCCATATTATCTTCTCGCAGACTCTACGCTCTATTGTATACCAAAAAAACCGTTATGCCTACGGTTTTTCGTACAACATAACGGTTTTTTGTATTTTTCTCTATATTTTTTATTTATTTTTGGTAATTACATGACCAATCAGATAGCATACAGCTGCTACCACCATACCATTAATGGAAGCAATTCCCAATTTTACAACATTTGCCACAACAGCTCCCAGGATCACACCGCCTACAGCGAACCAGTTGACCACTGCAGGTTTCGCGTCCGGATCTTCATACTCTTTCTTATTCATAAAGTATGAAAGTACCAGAATGATACCTACCGGCGGCAGCGTACAGTTCAGGATGTTCAGCCATTTTGTGAAGTTATAATACAGCCATACAGAAAGCACCGTTCCGATGATACCGGATACCAGAACCATCGGTTTTTTCTTCTGATGAAAGATATTTGCCAGACCAAGACCTGCAGTATACAGAGCATTGTCGTTGGTTGTCCAGATGTTCAGACCAAGTACCAGAACTGCCATGTAGAACAGATTCAGACGGATCATAACCTCGAAGATATCATTTCCGCCTACGAAAATATAGGCGATTGCTCCGAAGAAGAACATCAGGGAGTTTCCGATAAAGAATGCCACGACCGTTGCGATCGTTCCTGTCTTCGCGTCTTTGGCAAATCGGGTAAAGTTCGGGGTTGCAGTTCCACCGGATACGAAAGATCCCACAACCAGGCCGGCACCGCCAAAGACTGTGAGGGAACCGCTGGATACGGCGAACTGATCCACGATCGTTCCGTTGCCCTGACGGATCGCCATGACCATAGCCACTGTACCGAGTACTGCTACCAGCGGCACTGCAATATAGCTGATCACAGTCAGAGAATCTATACCAAAGTAAGCGGAAGCTGTCATACACACACCGGCTCCGATAACAAGCGCCCACATGGCGGCTTTACTGTCACCGAATAATTCTCCTGCTACCGGAATCGCAAACATGGCGATACCAACACCGAACCAGCCGATCTGTGTAAAACTGATCATTGCAGAGGAAAGATAGGAACCTTTCTCTCCAAAGGCTTTCTGCGCAAGCAGATCCATGCTCATACCTGTCTTCGCTCCGACATACCCAAGAAGTCCGGTATACAGACCAAGGATTGCCCCACCAAACAGCAGAGATTTTAAGAATCCCCAGAAATCCAGTCCTGCTGCCAGCTGCTGACCTGCCCACATACTTGCGGAGAAGAAGGTAAATCCAAGCATGATCATAAACATGGTCACAAAGCCCTTCTTTCCTTCCTCCGGTACGACGCGATCCGCGTAATCGATGTCTACTTTCTGTTCTGTCTCTTTTTTCATTTGTTTTCTCCCGTCTCAGTTTGTTTCCATAACCTTATTTGTCTTTCGGCTGATTCCATTACAGAATATATTTACGCAGTGCACCGGTAAATTCATCGATCCGCTGCTGCGCCAGTTCTTCTAATGTAATGTTCTTCATGCTCTCCACATATCCCTGTTCCTGGCGATACAGCCATTTTGTATCTGCCGGACGGATCTTTTCATAATGGTTTGCATGGATCCAGTCTTCGTAACTGATCGGAAGTTCATAACCGAGTTTTTCTTCCAGTAAAGTTCCAAAATCAATCTGACCGGCGCGCTCTTTGATCCCATTCCAGAACTCCAGCACTTCTTCTACATGCTCATGGATCTCGTAACGTCTCGCCCCGCCATCATAGATAATACATTTTTCAAACAGAGGGCTGCACATGGAAAGTGTCTCCCGACGGAATTCCGGAGCCACGATACCACCCTTCCAGTAAAAATCCACATTTGGAAGATTGATGCCGGATACACCCTTATCTTCATACATACCGAAGATTCCTTCATAATATACCGTGATAAATCCTTCAAATTCCGGCCAGAACTCACGAATATCCCGGGTCAGATCCTCCAGGATCTCGATACCCTTCGTTCCACCAATCGTAAAGATGATAATATTCCGAAGTTTTGCTCCGTGATTCCGGTAAAAATCGGTCACATAACGCAGACAGTGGATCAACGTCTCTCCACTCGCAATGATATCTCCGATCATCAACGTGCTGTCTGGTACCATCGTCAGCTTACTGTATTTAATCTCCAGTCCCGCAATCTCTTCCTCCTGAAATACACGTTCACTGGATAAGAAACTGATATCATGCACACGAATGTGCTCCCGGTAGCAGCTCTCCTCCAGCGGATAATTCAGCGCACCGCGAAGAATCGATAAGATATTCGCTGTTGTCACTTTCTTCTGTTCTTTCAGATAATATAACATCTGAGAAGTCGACGGAATCAGGCAGTTATAAACCTCATACCCGACAATCTCCGGTGTGTTCAGAAGCTTTCTCGTCTCCGCCTCCGAAACCACATAATACTCATTCAGATAATCTCCGCCATCCAGCCGATAGCAGGCAACACCCTGCTCGTCAAACTCCGGCATCAGTGTCACGTTTTCCCAATCTTTCTTCATATACTTATCCTCTTTTTCATAACCGCCATCCCACAGTCGACCCACGATCCGCCGGTTACTTCTTTTCTATTTTCCATTTCTCACCCACCAACTTTTTCAACCAGATGGGCGTACTTCTTGAATATATTACAGATATTCCTTCCCCCCGTCAAGACCTATTTCAAAACAATCAGAAAATCCCACCGTTTCCATCGATTCCGGCTGCTTTTCCTCATACACATGGTGAAATGTCTCCTGATTTTCTGCTGAAAATGTATCGGTTTTTCTTTGTTTTCTTTCGAAAATGTGTTAGAGTCATACCATACGCGAATACATCCCGAAATCTTTCTATTTCTGTATCCGCATCTTTTGTGTACAATGGGGGATTTTATTTTGGAAACTGTAGAAAAAGAACATAACCGTATGGCGTTAAATGTGGCGGCACTTGCCGGGGATATCCTGCTGGCGAGCGGAGCGGAGATTTTCCGTGTAGAGGAAACCATCAACCGGATCGCCCATGCCTACGGCATCGACTCGTGCGATCCGTTTGTCTTAAGCAGTGGTTTCTTTCTCACGGCTGACAGCAACTCGGATCAAAACTTTGCCTGGGTACGCCACATCCCGTTGAGTGCTACCCGGCTTGACCGTGTCACTGCGGTCAACCAGCTCTCCCGTGAGATTGAACACGGATTCTATACACCGGAGGAAGCCTATCAGAAGCTTCAGGATATCCAGCAGATGCCCGCCAAGCGGAATCTCTGCCAGATCCTTGCTTCCGGCGTGGGCAGCGGATGCTTCTGTTATCTCTTCGGCGGCGATCCGGTGGACTGTATCGTGGCTTTTATCGCCGGACTGCTGCTGTATGTCTATCTGCTGTGCGTGGTGAAAGGACAGCTTTCCAAAATCGCAACGAATATATCCGGTGGCATGTTTGTGACTTTCATCGCCGTCCTGATCTATCAGTTGGGACTTGGACATCATCTGAGTGAGATTATCATCGGTTCCATCATTCCGCTGGTTCCCGGTGTGGCTTTCACAAACGGGATCCGCGATATCGCCGACCAGGATTATATTGCCGGCGCTGTCCGTATGCTGGATGCACTGCTTGTCACGTTCAGTATCGCGATGGGTGTCGGTCTTGTAATGATCGGGTATCACCATTTTGTGGGCGGTGCGATTCTTCCATAATTCGTAACTTTCTATGTCTATAAATCCATGCAGTTTTTGTCATCCCGATGGATTTCATAAAACGAGATAACATACGTTTCGCGAAGCTTACTTATTGCTTGCGTAAATCAAATATATTTATCTATCTCTCAGGAGGTTATCTTTATGTCCGTACATCTGATTTTCGAATTTCTTACCGCTTTTGTCGGTACGATCGCTTTCGCCCTGCTCTTTCAGGTACCAAAGGAATATTATGTAAACTGTGGTCTGGCCGGTGGCTGTGGCTGGATCTGCTACAAGTTACTGCTGGCTGGCTGCGGGCTCTTCGGTTCCACTTTTTTTGCCACGGTTCTTGTCGTTTTTCTCTCCAGGCTCAGTGCGGTCCGGCGCCACTGTCCGGTGACGATCTTTCTCGTTGCAGGCATCTTCCCGCTGGTTCCGGGAGCAGGGATCTACTGGACTGCCTATTATATCGTGACGGATCAGCTGGCCAAAGCTTCCGACCGTGGATTCCAGACTTTGAAGATCGCGGTGGCGATCGTGCTTGGCATCCTGTTTGTCTTTGAATTTCCACAAAAGTGGTTTCGCTGGGCGGAGCGCGATACGGCTGCCGGCAACTGATCCGCACACAGGACTTTTTCAACTGCAATCTCCCACGACCGACACAGAATCCAGATACGTCCAGCAGTGTTCTACGCATCTTATGTAAGCAAATTGATTCACAAGATCAATTTTTAATATGCAATGCATCAAAAAAGCATGCATACAGGATTTTTCGCTTCTGTATGCATGCTTTTTCTTTGTGGTGATATAATTTTACAATTTTATTTTCGCATTATGGCTTTTCTGACATTTCTACGGATACGCTTCGGTATTTCTTCTCTGTCCCCGCAGATTCTTACGCTTCCACAACTACCTTGCAACCCGAAAGGCTCCTCACCGTATAATTTCCATTTCCGCCTTCCACATACAGGTGAATCTCATCTCCCACACGTTTCGCAGTCACCGTCATCACCGTCTCTCCTTTCAGATCCGGTATCTCAGTTTTCGCTTCGGCCCCCTCATCAAACGCGGATACCAGAAGGCTAACACCATCCGCATAATCATAATCCGGTTTCTGGTCATTATTGCCCAAAGCAAGCACTGTATTTGGACGGATCATCAGTGGCAGACTGTGATAATCATGCGTCTCTTTCTGCCATTTTCCTCCGCTCACCTCTGCTCCGGTGATCAGATTATACCAGGTTCCCTCCGGCAGATAATACTGCACTTCACCGTTCTCTTTAAAGATCGGAGCCACCAGCAGAGAATCGCCGAACATATACTGCCGATCCAGGGTATCACATGCACGATCCTCCGGGAAATCCAGGAACATCGGGCGCAGTACCGGACGGCCTTCTTTGTGTGAGCGCACAGCCTGCCCGTACAGGTATGGCATCAGACGACATTTCAGATTGACAAACTCCCGCAGAATATCACATGCCTCTTCATCAAACATCCACGGCACACGGTAAGAAGACGAACCGTGCAGCCGGCTGTGAGAACTTAACAGGCCAAACTGGCACCAGCGTTTGTAGATGTCCGCCGGTGCGGTGCTCTCGAATCCACTGATATCATGACTCCAGAAACCAAATCCACCCAGAGACAGAGAAAGTCCTCCACGAAGAGTCTCTGCCATGGAAACATAGCTTGCAGAACAGTCACCGCTCCAGTGTGCCGGGAACTGCTGACCACCGACGGTGGCAGAACGCGCGAACAGTACAGCTTTGCCGGTTCCTCTCTCACGCTCCAGTAATTCGAAAACTGCCTGATTATACAGATAGGTATAGTAATTATGCATTTTCACCGGATCGGAATGGTCAAAATACTCGATTTCTTTCACCGGGATTCTCTCACCAAAATCAGTTTTAAAGCAATCCACGCCCATATCCAGCAGCGTCTTTAACTTTCCCTGATACCATGCCACAGCATCCGGATTCGTAAAATCAACCAGTGCCATACCAGGCTGCCACAGATCCGTCTGCCATACGCTTCCGTCTGTTTTCTTAACCAGATAACCATGATCCTTTCCCTCTTTGAACAGACAGGATTTCTGTCCGATATACGGATTGATCCATACACAGATGTGAAGCCCGCGATCATGATACCGTTTCAGCATGCCTTTCGGATCCGGGAATGTCGCGGGATCCCATTCAAAGTTACACCACTCATAGGCATCCATCCAGTAGCAGTCAAAATGGAACACATGCAGCGGAATCTCCCGGTCTGCCATGCCCTGAATAAAACCGGAAGTGGTCGCCTCATCATAATTCGTAGTAAAAGAAGTCGTCAACCACAATCCGAACGACCATGCCGGCGGCAGTGCCGGTTTTCCGGTCAGTTCTGTGTATTTTTCTACGGTTCCCATCGGCGTTTTTCCACTGATCACATAATAATCCAGACGTTCCCCCTCTACGGAAAACTGGATCCGTTCTACCTTCTCACTGGCGATCTCATACGCCACATCGCCCTCGTTGTCCACCAGGATACCGTAGCCTTTATTTGTCACATAAAACGGGATATTTTTATAGGCAATCTCACTGGCAGTTCCGCCATCCTCGTTCCACATCTCCACTACCTGTCCGTTTTTTACGAACGGCGTGAAACGTTCCCCGAGTCCGTAGACATATTCATCCACATCGAGGAACATCTGCTCCAGCATATAGTTTTTCCCGGTTTTTGTGTTCTGCATATAGGCAAGATTCCGGAAACTCGACTCTGTGAGGAAACTATCTTCCTCATAAAATGCCATCTTGTATCCATTCGGTGCTTTATCGATCACCGCTTTCAGAGAGCCCGTCTGATAGATCAGCTGCTCCTCATTCTCCTCGATCCGCACATGCGCATCGCCGGTATAAATCTTTGCAAAAGGTCCGTTATATACGGCTCCGTCATGATGCACCGCAGACACTTTGATCACACCGTCCATCGGACTGGACAGTGTCACCGTCAGAAGCGGGATATTCAGACAGCTTCCCCGATCCACGATATGGGAACACGGCAGATACATCGTCAGTTCCTGCCCGCATACCCGGTGACTTCCGTACTCTACTGCATAGGCAGCTTTCATCTCATCACGAAGCAGCCAGTAACCATTGGTAAATTTCATAATTTCCTGTCTCCTTTACATTATGTGTGTAACCCTCAAAAATCTTCTCATTTTTTTCAAACGATTCTTCTTTTATTATAGAAATTTCCCACATGAAACACAAGATTCTCACTCACTTTTCTTTGATTTTTCGCAACTGTTCAGTACCTTCACAGTGGACAGTGGCTACTGAATAGTTACGATTTTTCATAATATTTAGATTTTACTTTCCTTGCCAAATCCCGGTATCTGTGTATAATAAACCTCAGAATATAATCATTCGGCATATTCGCAGTTACGAGAGTAAAAAACCTCGCAGAACTCTATCTACTAAATGGTTATACAAAGACACATAAAGGAGAGACTCTAATGGAAAATATTAAAATCGGATATATCGGCCTTGGATGCCGCGGAAAAGATCTGCTGGAAAATATTGTTCTGGCTCAGAAAGAACAGGTTGTCGCTGTCTGCGATGTTTATGAAGATCGCGCCCGGGAAGGAGCAAAAGTAGTGGAAGCTGCCGGACAGCCGACACCTTTTGTATCTACCGATTATAAAGATATTATCGCAAATGAAGAGGTAAATACGATCATCATCGCAACCGCCTGGGAATCTCATGTAGAGATCGCCCTTGCTGCCATGTATGCCGGAAAAGCCGTAGCCATGGAAGTCGGTGGCGCTTACTCTCTGGAAGACTGCTACAAACTGGTCGATGCTTATGAAAAAACTAAAACACCGTTCATGTTCCTGGAGAACTGCTGCTTCGGCCGCCGCGAACTGATGGTATTAAATATGGTAGAACAGGGTGTTCTCGGTGAGGTAGTTCACTGCGCCGGTGGATATCAGCATGATCTGAGAGACGAAATCGCATTCGGAAAAGAGAACAGACATTACCGCCTTAGAAATTATCTGTCCAGAAACTGCGAAAACTATCCGACTCACGATCTGGGACCGATCGCCAGGATCCTGAATATCAACCACGGAAACCGGATGCTCACCCTTTCTTCCTTCGCCTCCAAGTCTGCAGGACTCCATGAGTTCATCATGCAGAATAAGAGCGATGACGAAAGACTGAAACAGGCACATTTTGCCCAGGGTGATATCATCACCACAATGATCCGCTGTGCCAACGGAGAAACCATCCAGCTGACCCTCGACACCACCCTGCCGAGATACTACAGCCGTAACTTCACTGTCCGCGGAACCAAAGGCATGTACGAAGAAGCCACCGATTCTGTCTTCATCGACCGCAAAGAAGACCGCGATCACGATTTTGACTGGAGAAAAGAGTGCAGCGGAAATGCTGATACCTACGCCGAAACCTACGATCATCCGATCTGGAAAAAATTCCTCGAAGAAGGCGTCCAGGGCAGCCACGGCGGCATGGACTGGCTGGAATTCGAACAATTCTTCCAGTGCCTGCGCGAAGACAGCCCGATGCCGGTAGATATCTACGATGCAGCTTCCTGGATGGCGATCACAGCCCTGTCCGAGATGTCTGTAGCCAGAGGCGGTGCTGTCGTTGATATTCCGGATTTTACCAACGGAAAATGGGTGATGGGTCTGGACACAGCCGGTGAACGGTAATCCATATGAACATAACTTTTTCCATATAATTTCAGCATAGAAAAACAGTGACGTTGGTTTACATAAAGTCAACCGTCACTGTTTTCTTATAACAACGTTCTATTTGCTCTCTTATTTTCGGATCGCCGAAACAAATCTTGATGTGATCTCCGCAGGTCTTGTGATTGCCCCTCCGACTACCAGGGCGAATGCTCCCGCTTCCAGAGCTTTTTTTGCCTGTTCCGGATAATGAATATGTCCCTCTGCGATAATCTTTGCCGGACATTTCTCAGAAAGTTCATGGATAAACGCATAATCAATATCATCACATCCCTTTGTCTCCGGTGTATAGCCACGCATCGTAGTCCCCACAAAATCGGCTCCTGCCTGTGCACATGTGATCCCTTCTTCTATCGTTGCGCAGTCTGCCATCACCAACTGCTGCGGGTACTTTTCTTTGACCGCACGGATAAATTCCGGTGCACTGCTTCCGTCCGGGCGTCTGGAACCGGTTCCCTGCACTGCTACAATCTCCACACCACATGCGACTAAGGCATCCACCTCTTTCATCGTCACCGTAATATACATTGGTGTTCCTTCATAGTCTTTTTTAATAATTCCGATCACCGGAAGATCTACTACTTCTTTAATTTGTGTAATATCCCGTACAGTATTGGCACGGATTCCGACTGCTCCCGACTGCGCTGCTGCTTTCGCCATCAGTGGCATGATGCCTCCTTCTTTTGTATACAATGGCTCATGCTCCAAAGCCTGACAGGAGACAATAAGCCCTCCCCTGATCTGTTCAAATATTTTCTGCTTCTCCATCCTTTAATTCCACCTTTCCTCTCTTGCACAAACACAAGATTGTCTGCAAAACTGCATTGTGAAAATTTCTTTTCTTTTTCAGACACTCTCTAGTTAATCATCATACTCTTCTTCCCAGTAATCATAGGCATCGTCATATCCGTCATCATAATCATCGTCTCCAAACTCTTCTGCCCACTCTTCCGCAAAATCATCGGGATCATCGTAATCATCCACATCGTAGGGATCTGTTTTTTTCAGGGAACCTGAGCCACCGGAATGTCCCGAGAAACTGCCGGAACCGGATCCTCCTGCATCTCCTAAAGCACTTCCGGAATTACCGCTACCGTCCGAACCGGCACCGCTTCCGGATCCATTTTTCTCTTCCTCCGGATAGATTTTTCCCCGGTTCGTATAAAGTTCATACCCGTCTTCTCCCTGCTCGATCCTGTAATACACTCCGTATTCCCTGGAGATTGTCAGTTCGCCCTCCGGGTCTCTTTCATTGATCTTTACAGCATATTTTCTGTCTCCGACAAATATTTTATAGAAGCCATCTCTTTCCACCGGTCGCTGATCTTTTACTTTGCACTCCTCTTTAAGCAGTTCCACAAAAGAATCATAATTTCCATCCTTTGTAGCCTCTTCGAATATAGAATCTATTGAGTCACAGTAATAACTCAGTTCATAATAAAAGTACTGATAGTCGGAATCATCATCCAAGAAATTATAAGTATCGGAGTACGTTCTCTGATTGTATTGTTCATAACATACTCTGAGATCCTCGATTCCGGCGGCCCGCATCTTTTTTTGCAGGCAGATCCGGTAATTTTCCATATATTCCTTTGCCTGCTCATATGCTTTCTCATCTGCTGCTTTTTCATCCAGTTCCTTCTGTTCTTTTGCTTCTTCCTGTTCTCTTCTGCTCGTATTATCCCACTGGATACATTTGTAAAATCCAAAGATAAACAGGAAAATGAGGCAGATGCATCCTATGTTTACTGCTGTTCTTCTTTTGTCCATATTCTGACTGTCACAACCCTTCTCTGTAGATCCGGTTGATTGTTGCCTGTGCATGTTCCAGTTCTTTTTTCTGAATGATCGCATTCCGGTCACTTAAGATAGCCAGCATCTCATCCACCACATCCTCCGGCCGTGGATTCGAGATGCGATAAAGATATCCTAACATCCGCGTTGCGGTATAGTCTGTGTTCATATGTTTATATGCAATCTCCCGGCAAAAATCATCCGGGTAGCCTTTTTCTTTTAACGCATCATAGACAGCATCTGTTCTTGATTTCATTCGTGTAATACTCCTTTTTCATTCTGGTTCATCCCTGCCACTCATTATATCACAATCCTTCTTTCGTAGCTTAACTGTATTTTTTATATACAAAAGAAATGATTCTGAAGCGATGGCTGGATTCTTTCCATTATGTTTCTATTAATACATGAGTGCGATTATTGGAATTGCTGCGTTAGGAAGCTTTACATTCCACTATGTTTCTATTAATACTCACGGAGGTTATGCAGTATTACACGGCTGTTATGCGCTTTACATTCCACTATGTTTCTATTAAAACCAATTACTTCATGCGCTACGGTTGACACGCTCTTTCCTTTACATTCCACTATGTTTCTATTAATACGCCATGCGAGATGGGGCACAATTTGCCTGGGTACCGAACTTTACATTCCACTATGTTTCTATTAATACAGATCCCGGATAGAGATCCCGACCTGACAGCATCTCCTTTACATTCCACTATGTTTCTATTAATACGACTGGGGCGATCACACATCCCCAATAGTTTCGTTTCCTTTACATTCCACTATGTTTCTATTAATACTCGCAAATGTGCATCGGATCTGTCATAACAACAATCTTTACATTCCACTATGTTTCTATTAATACGAGTTGCGGAGAGCATGGCCAGAGCGTTTGAAGATACTTTACATTCCACTATGTTTCTATTAATACAGAAATTGGAGTTCCATATTTTTCAACATCAGAAGTCTTTACATTCCACTATGTTTCTATTAATACGGTTTTCTGATGAAAGCTGTGACGCTGGATCCTGCCTTTACATTCCACTATGTTTCTATTAATACCCGCTCCTCTGAACCACCGATTAATTCTTCCATATTATACCATATTTTGTCGACCATGATATTTTTTTATCTTTTTATTTATTTCGATATAACACGGTTCACCGGAAGCACTATTTTGCTTATGTTTTTCACGTTTGTCGACCTCTCGTAATTTTATCTCTATCTCAGGTCGACAATCACAAGATGAAACTGGTCAGGTCATCTTTTCTGCCCCAGAATTCCTTGTCCATCCATTTTTCCTGACGTGATTTGAAGAGAATAACAGAATCCAACTCCGGATCGATATACTGTTTCAGTTCCTGCTGCAGGCTTGCCAGCTGCGCTCTGCTTATCTCCCCTTCAAATACAGAGTTCTGGATGTGTGTTAAATATCTTTTACATGTCTTGAATATTTTTGACCATCGCTTAGTTCCATGGTCTTCCTGACTTACATCATATACTAATACGATATACATACTTCACCACCATATTCGAAATCCCTCATACTCTTTTTCGCCAATCAGATGCTTAATTAATTTATACGCTTCCAGACGAATCAGGTACTGATAGGAGACCTGTCTTCCCAGTTCTTTATGCATCACCGTTTTCTTGAGCCGACTTTCCAGTTCCGACACGATAAGTTTGGAGGCATCTTTTTTCAGATGAAGAAAATTCAGTTCTTTCGTAAAACTGTTTTCCGTGATCTGATTCCGATTCAACAGGGAAAAAATCAGCCGGTCACCAATCAGTGGCTTAAACACTTCTGCAAGATCAAGACTTAAAGAAAATCTTCTCTCCCCCGGTTCATGCAGGTAACTAATGGTGGGATTTAGCTGAGTACGGTAGAGTTCTCCCAGCACCTTGGTATAGATCAGCGTATTTACGAAAGAGATCAATGAATTGATCATATTATCCGGGGGATGCATCACACGCTTTTCAAACGATATTTCCTGATTAATGATAATATTCCACGCAGCATAATATTGTTTTCGGATATTACCTTCCACACCCATCAACGATTCGATTGTAGTCGTACTGCCAATCTGTTTTCGAAACGAATCCACTTCTTTCATATAAACAGAAACATCTTTCCCTCTTCCATTATAATATCTGAGATTACGATAAATATTATCCGCCGCAGCCTCGATAAATTTCCTCGCCAACACAATCCTTTTCTCATAATCCGTGTAATGTTCAACCTGTCTTACCAGCAATCTCCCTGCCAGCAACGTTTCCCTCGGATAATAACTTCCCGTATAAAAATTATAGTAATTGAAAAAATGCATCGGAATCCCATATTGTGAAATATAATTGATAAAAGCTGTATTGAAAGACATTTCCGACATCACATAAATATCAGAAATCCGTTCAACCGGTATATCTCTCTTTTCTCCATCGTGATTCGTAAACTGAAGTGTGTTATCTTTTCGTTTTAAGTCCCCGTTATTATAAACATAAAAACTTTGTTTCATATCACTCACCTCGTATTATATAAAGCACAGATCATAATACGCACATTTCTTGCATATTTTCTTATTACAATCATCCGGTGGTATATTCCTCTTTTTTATCTGTGTAATTTCACAGATGATTTTTTCTATTTCCCCGCAGTCTTCATCTGTAAGCTCCACACTCATTGTCTTTTTTAATAATGGGTAATCGATTTTTCCTTTCATTCCGGTCACACCACGCTGCTGCAGGTAATACAGATAGTATTTCATCTGCCAAATCCCTGCTTCTTCTACAGACTTACTCTTTTTCACCTCATGCAGCTCTCCGAATTCTTTCATAAAATCAATGTTGATTATCTGATCAATAGAAATGTGTTTGTCATTCTTTTTGTAACTGCTCTCGTCCAACAGTTTTCCGAGTAACACATCTTCGTTCTCCGTCTCCATTGTGATTTCATGACAGAAGTACCAGAGTTTTCGTTTGCAGACGAAGTAATAATATACCATCATACCAGTTATATTTTCTTTCACGTCGTACCTCCTATAAAAAGATACTATCGGCCTTCTCTCCAAGCAAAAGACCTCGTCCTTGCAGTGTTTCACAATCAAACTCATAAACAAACTGTGTTCGATGGATGTCTGTCGAGCCAATTGCTGCCTTATCTATTCCATCCGGATGTCCAAAACAGGTCCTCAGATTGATTCCCATGGTTAAATCCTGCAACTTTGTCCGAATCTCCTGCTTTCTCTCTTTTGATAGATATCTGTCTTCTACTTCTTCAAACAGTTCTTGATTTTCTTCATAGATGGTATCCGGAATGACCGTAATGCTCTTGATATCGCGCACCTTCGCTTCCGATAGAGTATATTCCGCCGGATGGATCTCCGAGAATTTCTCCATACAGTCTTGAATTTTCCTGTAATATTCTGTATTCCGTATCGCTTCTGTCCGATACACTTCATTCATATATTTCGTCTTCTGTTTTTCTGAAAAAAGGATATCTTCATACTTTTTCAGTTTTTCCAGCGATCGCTGATACAAGTTCTCCTCGTAAATACTTCCGCTTCCATTTTTGTTATCATATACAAAAATATTGGAAAGTTCAGGAATCCTTCTTCCCTTCCGGTTACATCTTCCCATACGCTGCAACAAGCTGTCTGCTGTACACATTTCCGTGTGCAGAATATCAAAATCGATATCCAGACTGGCTTCAACGATCTGCGTGGTGACCCAGATCCCCGCTTCATCCGATTCTGAAAACTCCATAATCTTTTGTTCCAGTAAATTACGGTCTCTGCGAATAAAACGGGAATGTAACAGCCACACAGAATCGTTCCTTTCCCGCAGTTTTTCATAAACCTCCTGCGCCCTGGAAACGGTATTACAAATCACCAGTACTTTTTTGGTTTTCCCCTGCTTTGCAATCTCTTCCAGATACATTTCCGAATACTGGATGCTTACCTTATGACGAATGAGAATATCCGGATCTTCTGTAAAGTCTGCAAACAAACAATGATCTGCCAATCCGTATTGCTCCATAAAATCTTTCAGTACAGGTGGAAAAGTTGCCGTAATAATCGCATATCTGCCGCCCATTTGCTGGATGGTTTTCAGACCGTATAAGATCGTAGCAATACTTCTTGGATCATAAGACTGTATTTCATCTATGATCAGCTTGGAATACTTCAAAGTTGCTGCAAAGATCTCTGTCCCCAGCGCCCTGTAAACAAACGTAAACAACTGGTCAATCGTACACACAGTAACAGGATTCGCTAACAACTTTGCCTGTTCCTGTTTTTCCCAGGCAGATCCCGGATTTTCTTTCAGATACATCGCCATGCTGTCCGAATGCAAAATCGCCGCATGTTCATAACCATATCCGTTTTTTATTCTGGAATAAATTGCATTGGAAGAAACTTTCAAAGGCAGCGTGTAAAATCCTTTCTCCCCGTCAAGCCATAACAAAGCGGCTTCTGTTTTTCCGGATCCGGTAGGTGCAATAACAACAAGGTTATCATCTGTATGCTCTTTCATGAACTGTTGGGCAGGCCGTAAATCTTTTCCTTCCAGAAAACTCTCCACTTCTTTTTTCAGCCTTTTTTCCCTGATATCACATGCCAGTTCCGCATTCTCATATCCGGCACTAACCGTATAATCAAACTTATTCAGCAATCCTTTTACGAGAAGATATTCATTCCAGACTGCAGGATCACATAGGAACTTCCCACTATATCCGTTATTGTGAAACAGAAGCTGGTTCAAGTTGCTGCAGTACAGTTTTGTTCTGGTCTGTCCAAGATAATCACTGATCTCTTCCAGATAATATTTCTTTCCATATGTACGAAGCTCCGAACTGTCTTCCTGGTCTTTTCTCGTATGGTGATGATAGACTGCCGTGACAAAAGCCCCAAAATCATCTTTCGTAAAACTATCGTCCATTGCAAAGAATTCGTTTTGTGACAGAGTAACTGCGCTAAGATGTCCATGAGGGATCTGACTGATAGATTTCACATTTAACTTCCGTTCTCCGGCAAGTTCCGGATTTATCATTACCTGAAAGACCAGATTCGCCTTCCCCCAATCATGAATGCGGCAGGCTTCTATGACCAGCCGTTTCTCTTTTTCAGAAAAATACCGGCCATATTCTTCAAAAAACGCTTCAGCACACCGCACAATATCTTCCTGATGGCTATTCAGTGTTTTTTGTTCTTCTTCCGGTTCTTTTATCTGTTTCCCCCGCTCTTTATCGGATAATCCCTTTTTCTTCGATTTTGCATAGTATTTCATTCCCACGCCTTTCTGACCTTCTTTAACAGAACACTAACGCTGCATCTTCCTCGAAATCGTCCACGTAGGCACCCTGCCCCAGTGTATTTCCTGCAGGATAATAAAAAGCATTGACTCTTCCATTTTCCTTTTTCCACCGCCGCAGACCCTGTTTGGTAATCTCATATTCCTTTGTCAGATGGTACACCGTCATACGACTTTTCTCAATCCCCAGTGTCTCTGCCATCGCTACCGGTATGTACATATCCCGCTTGAGATCTACTTCCTCTTCCTGATGAATTTTCACAATGTCAACCCGTTCGATATCCAGGAGATCCTCATATCTTCCCAGGGATAAATACCTGCCCGGATATAGAAGAGATTGATATACATGTGCAAAATCTTCCTCTGCCGGAATAATATGAATCACCATGTGATTATCACAGACCAGTTCTACATTCGCGATCCCCTTAAACACACCATATTTTCCATCCACACACAGCTGATGTCTTCCCTCTTCATACTTCGTACCAGAAGAAAAGGAATATCTGGTATACAGTTCCGACACCATTCCGCTGTTTGTTCCCTGAATACACAGTTTCATCGGATGAAATTCCTGGTATCCGCAGGCCGCATGGATCATTCCAAGCACCGTAGAATACGGAGGAAGCGGGAATGTCTCTTTTATGATAAAGCTGCTCGGTTTTCGATAATTTACCAGGTTCTGAAAACACTGAACTCTAATTGCTTTCTCCATAATACTGTTCCACTTCCTCTTTTAAATGTCTGAATGCTGCACCTACGGATTCTCCGGATAATTTTCCCCGGATCTCATTTTCATTGTCAAAAGTTCCTGTTACGACACCGGTAAATGTGTGGGTGCGGATCGCGTCGTCCTCTAACAGTTCCGCCAGAGTTTCTACATTGATCTGATCATTTTCTATCCGGATCCTGTTTTCAAAAAATGGATTTCTCCGTTCATATCTTCCCCCGATCGCAAACAATGGGCTCAGATTTTCCCTTCTACCTTTGATATCCCGATACAAATACTGCACGGTATCCAGAAGTGTTTTCACACGATCTGCTTTTTCTTCTCCTGTGATCTGCACTTCTCCGTCAATCCCTACCCGGTCCAGATCGACCGTTATGGTATAAGTATAAAATGATCGCTGAATTTCGCTCTGTGCAATTCCATTCTCCAGCTTTCCTCTTGCTGCCAGTCCCATGTTAGTTAAGAACTCCAGATTACCCAAAAACGGCTCCAGTGCAATAGCATTACTCAGTCTCACTACAGCGCTTCTTGTAGACGCTCCGCCTTTCTGATCGCCATCCTTTGCCGCTGTCTTCATATAGCCGAACAGATCGATTTCCGGATATTCCGCAATCGTTGCAGACGGTGCAAACTGAACCACACCGCTTTTTCCGTCCACCGGAGTCTGATCCCAGTTTGCCTGCCGGACAATGTTATAACGCATCGCCTGCCTGGAAATATACGAATACTGCTCGTGGTTTCCTCTTGACATTTTCTTTAATGTAGAAATATTTCCGATTCCCTCTCCGTAATTGGCACTTTCCGCAAGAAAAACCATAGTTACTGTCAATCCTTCTCTTCTCATTGTTCTACCTCTTTCTTTCCTTCATAACATCCAATCAGTCCTAAAACAAATGCGTATCCATACTCCGAAAATTTTTCTTTGTCCTGTAACATCCGAATCATCCCATTCGGTATCAGGAGTTTTTCCGATCCATAGGAACTGTACAGTCTCGCAACGATATCCATAAATTTCTCTGTATTTTTTACCGACAGCGCATTAAGCAGCTGATACTCGATACCACGCAGACTATCTCCGGTCGTGTCTTTTTTTGCGGTCATGATCGCTTTTCGTAATTCCGAACCGCTCTTTTTCATACTGATGCAATACATAAGAACCTCCTTCTCTTCTTCTTTTTTGTAACTGATCTCTGTTCCCTTCTGAATCTCATATACCCAATGTATATGAAAGTTTGATGCAGCATTCCCTGCAATGGCTTCTCTCAGCAGGGAATCTAACAAAATATACTGATTCTGATGGCCCAACAGGTTCATAACAGCCTGTTCATGCACATTTACAAAATCATTTCTGATCTTTGTGAACGGATACTGACCAAGATTTTTCAATGCTTTTTCTACATCTTCCCTTTTCAGGATATTCAGTATATCCTTGTTGATAATAGAAAGTTTATATCTGTCCTTATCCCCGGTTCCACGCAGGATCACCTGAATATTGGAAAGTTCCTGTCTTTTCTCATTCAATATGATATTCAGAGTTTCCGCAAACCACTGGGAATATCTCTGATTCTCTTCTTTTTCTCCTTCCATACTGCTTTTCCTGTTTTTGGAATTTGCTGCCAGCAGAGTGAACATATCACTGTTATTATTGACAAACACAAATTTATTGGCAAACAGTCGGAACCCAAGCGGACTTGCTGCATACAGAAACGTACAGACCGGGCACAGGAACGCATCCACATTACAATTCCAGAACGCAGACCGTTTTCTTGTAAAATCGTCCCCGACTTCCTTCATAAATGCGATGGACACTTTCTCTTTTGTGGTTACAGGTTCTCCACAGTCAATACACAGATCCTTTGCTTTTGTATGATCTGTCATAAAGTATTTTCGGAATGGTTCTGAAAAATCTTTTTCAAACTGTTCCCTCATATCTTTTTTTGCATTCGAGCGAAGCAGAAAACTTTTTCCATCCCAGAAACGATTGATATAGTTGTAGACTACACTTTTCATAATAAACGTCTCTTTGCATTTCTCCTGCTCCAGAAACACCTGTAACTTCGAAAGCCTTTCCAGTAATTCTTCCGCTGTCATTTTATCCGTCAGTTTTTCTTTTTTCAGTGTTATATAAACTTCCGGATGTTCGATCTGATCTTTGATATTTTCAAAGCCGGCCTGGTAACTGTTCGAGAGCAGTTTGTCATTGATAAATTTCAGATCATCCTTTTCGGTCTTTCCCGGATTCCATTTTTCATTCTGAATTTTCCCGATACAGCACTTGATTTTCTCCATTACGCCCTGGTAAACAGTAAACCTTCCAAAATTTTGCACACATGCCCGGAAATACAGACTGGTCCAGTCCGCATTTTGAATAAATTCGTAGTTCAGCCACATCTCCTGACCGTCTTCCGATATGCCAAAGTCAACACCTTCCTGCGCCTTTGCGCAATCCAGTATATATTTCAGCCCGACGATTCCGGCGTTTTTCAGAAAATCACCTGGCGTAATTGCATATTTTTCCATAAAATATCACCTCTCTCTACCAGACGATTTCCCATTTCCCATGGCCTTCCGATCTGCGGCTTCCAAGTCCTGCAGAGTACAGGAAATCTAAAAGCCGGGGCGTTCCCTGTAGTTTGTATATCCCAATGCTGGCATTTGTTGGTCTTCCCCATACTTTCGCAACAATCTTTTTTCCTTTCACCGGAACAATCGAAAAACAATCCACATCTTCATCCCATCCGATCTTGTTCAAGAAGAACTTCAGATTATCTTTTAATGTATCCGAAAACTCAGGATCCTCGCAGGTATAATAGATATCCGTATTATTTTCCGGATCATGTTTTCTTGCCAGTAAAGAACTTTGCATTTTTATGATAAGCTCCGATTCTTTAATCTCCGGAATCTTTTTTGCTTTCACTTCACGCAGTTTCATCGAGTTTCCTCCCATGGGATACTCTATATTCCGCATTAACTGAAATGCATTAAAGAATTCAAATAATTCTCCCATGTCCGCATCGGAAAATGTTACCATAAACCGACTTTCTTTCAGATAAATCTTGTCTGCTGCGAATCGTGCTCCCGGCAGATAGCATGACCAGCAATATGTTTTCATGACGGATTGCTTTTTTGTATAAAGTTTTCCGAAAAGTTCCGGAGAATATTTCTCTACAGATGCCTTTAAAAAACTTAGTAACAAACGATCCACCTCTGCCGGGATTTCCGGTTCTTCTAACAGAAACTCTAATTTTAGCTCTGTCATATCAATCCCTCCTTCTGATCCCACTATAACACTTTTTAAAACTGTTTCAATGGATTAATTTAATTTTGCATTTATTTTTCTCATTTACTTTTCGCCTGTATTTCATTATAATATTTTACGTACATTTTGGAATGTAAATTTGAAGCAGTTTTTAACACCTGCAAAATATCTTTAATAGTCCCATATTGGAATATTTTTTTCATTGCTTTCCCAATACATCTCAAAAAGCAATACATAAAAAGTGCGTAAGCCCCGGATTGTTCTCACCAGGCTTACGCACTTTTTATATCATCTATAATCAATAGTATATTATTTTCCTTCATCCATCGCCTTACACTCACGCTCCCGGATTTCCCATGGTTCATAAGGCTGTTTTAATTCTGCGATCAGATCCCGTCCATGTTTTTTCAGGTAGGAGATACGGATCAGAATATAGATCACAAACAGTACCACTGCACCAAGGATCATCAGCCATACGGTCATTCCCAGTGTACTGATCATCGCATATGCCAGATAGGCTGCGACTACAAACGCAAAGGCTGACAGCGCATATACCAGACCGATAGCCATCTTGAAGGTAGAATGATTGCAGGCATGCGGATATTTCTTTTTCAGGAAGAACGGTACCAGACAAAGAGCGATATCCGACAGTGCATTGACGAAAGAAAATACCGTCATCAACACTCCAAAGCTGGATCCGGTTGCTACACAGCAGATAGAAAAGAGCATAACGAAGCAAAGAATCACCGGTGATACTCCATTCTTATTCTTCTTTCCGACAAAAGCAGGGAACAGATCATTGTCTGCCGCCGCCTGAATCTGGGCACAGGTTAACATAATAACCGGAACCATCGAAGTCAGGACACCAAACAGCGGACCTCCTACGATGAAAAATGTCAGAAGGCCGGAAGGAAGGAATGTTTTTCCCACCTCTGAAAGTGTGGTCAGTTCTCCTGCCGGCATGCAGCCGATGGTAACAACACCCATGCCGATATAGATAAATGCAACAATCGTTGGGGACAGGAGCAATGCCAGCGGAATGTTCCGGTTCGGATTCTTTACATCATCTGCGATCTGGGAAACCGCGCTTCCACCGGACAGCGAAGATGCCAGCACACCGACTGCTGCCGCAAAGCTGGTCAGTTTCACGCCCGGATTGAAGATTTCGCCCAGTGTCAGTCTGGAGGTATCGATGCTTGGCATGCCGACAAAAATATAACAGCCCATAGCCACCATCAGTACTACTACCATGATATTATTGACAAACGCAAAGGTATGATTGCCCTGCCATGCGATTCCCGTATAGATCAGCAGGATCACAATACTGATCAGCGTTTTGTATCCTTCCAGTGCCGGGAACAGTGCGACAAAATAATCACCAAACAACACCGCAAACACAGAGATCAATACCGGCTGTAACAGATTCTGTGCCGCCATAAATACACCAACCGCCGGATGGATCAGCTTCGTCGGTGCGATAAAAAAGCTTCCGGATGCCGGTGCTACCGACGACAGATAAACATTTGGAATCGTCTTGGCTAAGGTGTATACAATCGTCGCCAGCAGTGCCAGTACAATTCCGGTTCCAATATCATTGATCACTGTGGGCAGTGAACCGAAAATTCCGGAACCGATGATCGCACCGATTCCCGTTCCGATACAGCCCAGAAGACCGATCTTCTTTTTTGTATTTGTTTCCACGTTTTTCCTCCTGGTTCTGCCCGGAATCTGATCCTCTGTTGGATTCCTGCCAGCATTCCGGGCCGTTCTTTTGATCTTTCTCTTTTAAAATTCTGTTTCAAAACGCAAAGTCAATCCATCGAATCATCGATTGATCTGCATGGCTCATTTTGCAAAGAACATTTTCAATCTCCTTCTAATTTTCTGGTTCCGGCTTTACCGGGACGAATTTTGCACGGTTCATCACCGGATGCTGCAGACGGAGTGCGCCTTTTTTCGGACATACCATCACGCAGGCTCCACAGTAATAACATTCTCCCGGAAACATCACGATCGGAGGTTTCCCTTTTTCCGGATTTGGCAGAATAATATCGCACTGGCAGATCTCTGCACAGGCGTTGCAGCCGATACATTTTTCTTCATCGTAGATCAGTGGTGTGGCACTGCACGGAATCACTTCAACTTTCATCTTACTCATCTTGCCTCACCTCCGATATAATCCTGGTTTCTCTTCTCATACTCTGTTTTCAGATCACCGAAATAATCCCCCGGAACGGTTCCCCGTACCGGAACGCCATTTTCCTGGCGGATCGTGATGAAGCAGTGGTCTTCTTTCGGATCCATCTGCGGATAATCGCTTCGATAGAAACACAGCTGTTTGGAACTGGATTTTCGCATCAGACAGGCCTGAAGGATCATCTCGGAAACATCCAGAATGTCCAGCACCTCATGGGTACGCATCAGTTCATGCGGGTTGTTACAGTACAGCTGCGGAACGATCTCTTCTCTGTAAGACTTCAGCAGATCGATTCCCTGGATCAGAAGATCATCATTCTTCACGCCACCGCAATAATTCTGCATCGCCTTGGAGATCGCCATATTCAGTTCTTTCCAGGTGACGCCTTCTGTACGGTTCATCGGTGCATACAGACGTTCTCTCTCCGCATCCACTTCTGCCTGGTCGATCTCAGCCAGTTCTTCGATCGTATCACTGTAATCTGCCGCTTTTCTTCCCGCATAGTATCCTGTGGAACATGCAAATCCGGCACAGTCGGATGCAAACAGCTGATCACCGGCCGCATAGATACCGTCAATATTGGTCTTCAGATCCCAGTCATGCATGATTCCGCCCGGCGCACCGAACAGCTGTCTCTCCTGATCCAGGAAAGCTGCTGACTGCCAGCCATTGCCATAACTTTGCAGCATATGTTTTTCCGGGTCAAATCCACGTTCTGTATAATATTGAAGGATCGGAATCTTGGTCTTTCCTTCCTCTCCGACCATCATGCCCCAGATGACTTTCCGCTCCATCTCCGGCATTCTGCTCAGATCCGCATAAAACGGCAGTTTATATCCCCTCTTGATCAGTTCGTCAAAAGGCATCGTCTCCGGTCCGCGGTACTCGTACTTCGGTTCATCGATCACGCCGCCTTTTAAGAAGAACTTCTGTCCTTTTACCGGATAATAACGCTCAGAGACAGTCTTCAGCACATTGCCGTCACGATCCAGATACGGAATTTCCACGCCTCTGGCATCCACCATCGTCGCTGCATACCAGGTATTATGATTGTTTCCTGTTCCGTAAGGAGGGAAGCTTCGTCCGGCTGCGGAGAATTCACCTTTCACCGATTTTTCCATCATGGTAAACTCCATACCGGCTCTCCATCCCATGGCATGACCGCTTCCGATGGACTGCATCGGCCGGAATTCGCAAAGTCCGGTAAGATCCGGGTTAAATAACCACACGCGGGCCGGTCTTGACATCGTCAGCAAAGTAGCTTTTGCCCGAAATACCAGCAGTTTTCCGGTGTGTACGTTCATACCGATGGCACCGATGCCCCGTTTCTTTCCATTTTCTATCGTTGTAAGAAGGGCGGTAGCTTCCGTTCTGTCATAAATCGTGACACCGAGACGTTTCAGTTCTTCATAAAGCGCCGGTTTGAATGTAGAACCCCAGACACGCAGCGTAAAACGGTTCTTATAATCATAAGCAAACATCAGCTTCGTCTCATCATCCCGGAATTCCGCACCCTTAAACTCATCTTCCGTATCACGGATCTTGCCACCGAAACTTTCCAGATCCAGCATACGGTCATACCCTTCTCTGCACTCAATATAATGTGCGATACCGTTGCTGTAATGATCCTGCTCATCCACATAAGCATTGGCAATTTCTTCCGGTGTCACCTGAGAACACGGATTAGTACAGGCTGACTCCCAGTGGTCAAATCCTGTTCCTGCCGCTCCGCTTCTCTTGGTTGCCCCTTTCTCTACCAGTACTACTTTTTTCCCTTTTCTTGCTGCCGCGATCGCCGCAAAACATCCTGCAAGTCCTCCACCTAAAACCAGAATATCGGAATCTACTGTTTCCGTCTGTCCGAACTCATCCGGATAAGGCCAGTTATATTCTGCCATCTTCTATCGTCCTTCCTTTCATCCCTTCTTTGCTGACTCTGTGATACCTGTATCATCATCTTTCGTATCTTCTGATCAACCATTCACCTTTATCTTATTTTGCATTTTGCAAAATGTCATATGTTAAATCAGACTATAACACTTCAACGCGTTAATGTCAACGAAAGAAACGTATTTTTAAGGCAAAAACCACAAAAGAATAACATTTCTCATATAGATTTCTGTTATTTACAACAACTCTACATGATTTAGGACTCGATACTCAGAACAGAACAAGCAAATAGCTGCAACATATTCGTGCATAAAAATCCGGAATACAGCTAGATCTTGTTTGAATACAGACTCTTGATTGACCGTTATGTACTATGTTAAAATATTTCACATAATATCTACGTGCGAGCTTCCGGGAAGATCCGGCTGCTATCATAGACACAGGAATAACAGGAGATTTTTATTGATGGGATTAAATAAATCAACTTTATCAGAACAGATTTATCAGATTTTGAGAAATGATATTTTGACACAAAAGATACCATGTGGAGAAAAGCTCACCCTGAAGGTTCTCCAGGAACGCTTTCAGGTAAGTTCTACCCCGATCCGGGAAGCTCTGACCCGGCTGACTCAGGATCAGCTGGTTTCTTATTATTCTAATGTAGGCGTCCGGGTGATCAGCTTTACTGCCGATGATCTCCGGGAAATCTATACTTTTATGGGAGACCTTGACGGACTGGCGATCCGTTATGCTTCTGCCTCTCCGGATCAGGAAAAATTACAGACAGAGGTCACAGAGATTCTGGAAAAGGAATGTGCTGCTGCCAAAGCCGCTGATGTGCAAACCTGGAACCGGTATTCCGACGAATTCCATCTCGTTTTTTACCGCTACTGCAACAACTCCAGACTTGCAGAATCCGCCGAACGGCTGCGAAGCGGGATTTCTATTTTTTCCAACCAGTACTGCCGGGAAACCGTGATCCAGACTCGGATCGATGAGGAACATCTGGATATTTTTCAGGCTTACAAAGATGGCGATATTGAAAAAGCCG
>UMAO01049492.1_pt1 | contig 27216 bp, 21 predicted proteins | sample 1963741 | NCBI WGS metagenome assembly UMAO01 (sample SAMEA4835919, study PRJEB28245) | human gut metagenome | biome: gut microbiome; material: fecal sample | place: Denmark | collected 2008
CAAGCTGAGGGTCGCGGGTTTGAGTCCCGTCTTCCGCTCTCCGAGAGATGTCTGAACAGACATCTTTTTTTTATATCCAATATCTACCTTTTTCCTCCCATCATGCCCCGTTTAAGTATCCGAAAACTTAGACATACGCTACGATTCTCCTTAAAAAGGCATGAAAAAAAAGGATGCACCGCACAAACGATGCACCCTTCAAACAATTACTACACCTTCACAGGCTCCATCAAAACAGTTTAGTTGTTTTGCGAAAAAAGACTAGCTTAGTTGTTGTTTTCATTCAGTGTTGCGATACTCACACGATTCCATGCCGGTTCTGAGAACATATCTGTAATACCCTCACCTTTAGCCGTGATGCGGTCGGCAGAGATATTGTACTTCTTCATCAACATAGCCTTGACAGATTCAGCACGTGCCTGAGCTAATTTCTGATTGAATTCCAAATTACCGTCCGGAGACGCATATCCTTTAATGACCACTGTGCTGGCCGGATGATTCTTCATGTAGATGCCGATGCGTTCCACATTAGGAATCTGTGAATTCGGGATGACAGAGCTTCCCAGGTTGAATGTCACCATTGATTCCAATGAGCGTACCTGTGTCTGTTCTACCACCATAGCCACTTCCTCAGGCTGGTTGTTCTGACAATTCTGAAGCTGTGTCTGCAACTGCTGGATAACAGCCGCACCTTCGGCCAAAGCCTGGTCACGTACCTGAATTTCTCCGCGCAACTGGTTTACCTTGTCGTTCACCGCCTCTATCGCCAGCGGATCCATCGGTTCAACCAATGTCATGTAGTGTTCACCGTTACTGTTGCCGAAGTGATAAGTCACTCCCGCCAACAATTCAATCTTAGAGCGGTTCACATTCAACGCCTGCGGACGGTCTCCATCCAGACGGTAAACGATAGCCGGTTTCAAACTGAGGGTTACAGCCTTTGATTCACCCAAATTAAAGTTCAAGCTGGAACCGAAACGGGTAGTGATATAATTCCGTTCATCGCCCACTGCCTGACTCTGGAAGTTATGTCCATAACCTACACCTGCCACGGCTTCTACTTCGAACAGACGCGGAACACCGTTATAGCCTCCAAACAGGTTATTCAAGTTCATCTTACCGTTGAACGAGATATTCAGGTCATCGAAAGCTGTTTTACTCTTCGTTGTATTAATACCCGTAAGTCCCTGCAACGAGAACCCCAACACCGGAGACACCTGCTTACCAATTTCCAGACCGGTAATACCACGCATACTCTTCCAAAAAGGGGCGTGAGTTGTCGGTGTAATACCACCACCATTCAAGCCAACATACCAGTTGTCGAAGAAATTAGTTCCCATAAGGGCCTGTGCATTTACATGCAGGGATGCAGCCGTCAGGAGCAACCCCAGAAAAAAACCTTTTTTCATACTCAATTATTATTTAAGAATAGTTTAGTCAAGTCACTATATAAAACAATCCGAGTTCTAAAAGGTTTTGGATTCCATCAAAAAAGAAAAGGAGAACCCCGTTTAGACAGAATCCTCCTTTATTTCCTAATAATATGGTCTGATTATTCAGCCGATTCTACGAAATCGGTTTCACCGGCATTTACCAGAATGTTATACCACTGAATCAGTTTCTTGATATCACTTGTATGTACACGGTCGCGATCGAAGTTAGGCAACACTGCTGCCATAAAATCCACCAGCTCCTGCTGAGAAGCTTTCTTGTAATCCAACGAAGCCACAGCACCGTTCTCTTTCTTTTTCACAGCTTCCAACACCTCAGCCAAGGGAACTTCTTCCGCATCAGTATACATGGCGATATCGCCCAAAGAAATCACCTTATCGCTAGCATACACAGGAACACGTTTCTTTTCAGCCGAAACGGTCTCTACAATCAACATATTTTTAGCCTGTGAAATCAGCTTATACAAACCCGGTTTTCCCGAGATTGCCAAAATTGTCTTCAACATAATATTTTCAGTTACTAAATTTTGAAAATTAACTAATTGCCAACAAAAATACAACTCCGTTATGACATACACAAACTATCAGGCATTTTTTCTTGCCTTGAGTGCTTGAAGCATCTTTTCCAATTGCGGTAACAGCGGACAAATGCCATCGTTCACAATCACATAATCGGCCCGTTCCTCCCGCTCCCGTTCATCCATCTGTGCCTGGATACGGGCTTCAACGGCAGCACGGTCACGTCCGTCACGCTCCATTGTACGCTGAATTCTCAGCTCCAGCGGTGCCGAAACGACACATACATAGTCCGTATGCCTATCGAATCCTGACTCGAAAAGGATGGCGCTCTCCAATCCCACCAGTTCAGTCCCCGCCTGTTCACACCAACGGTCGAAATCCCGAAAAACCACCGGGTGAATCACCGCATTCACCCGATCAGCGTTTTCGCGGCTCGCAAACAAATAAGAAGCCAACAAGTCCTTATTGAGCTTACTGTGCCGGTAAACCTGTTCGCCCAACAAAGCCATCAAACCTTGCCGGATACCCGCATCGGCCACCGTCAACTGTTTGGCACGTGAATCGGAGTCATAAACGGGTACTCCCAAACTCTGAAGCAGATGGGAAACATACGTCTTTCCGCTGCCTATACCACCTGTAATCCCTATCCTAATCATGAGCCAACGAATCCTTTGGTAAAACGGTCTGTTCCTCTATCAGGTAATCGATGGTAGCCGGCGAAATACGGATATGGCTGACATGTTCAGGTGTAGCCCGCAAGATGACAGTCGCCTTGTCGCCCGATTCCTTCTGCAGGTCCGGATAAGCAACCCCCACCAGAAAATCATTCGCCGTAATCGACTTAAAATTGGCAAGACCTACCTGAAAAGTAACCTGCACCTTCGAAGGGAAAGTACGGAGGACTTTGCCTTTCGGGAAATCGAACCCTACCACCGGCACTTCAACCGTCTTTTCAGAATACATATCCACGCAAACGGCAACCTCTACCGAGGATGGCACATACTTGATACCTCGTATCGTCTGCAACGGTACATGCTTCACTACCGTATCAGTAATATCCTTCAGGTCGATAGGTTGCGTATAAGCAGTCAGGACATTCTTCAGGACTTCTTCTGGCGCATAGACCGTCACCGAATCCGGCTGACATTTCACATCGGACACGTAATACTGTCTGCCGGTCGTCACTTCCTTATTCACCGCAACAGGCACTTTCATGGCCGTACCGCGCGTATAGATAAAATCCACCGTATCCGGGCGGATGGCCAGGATGCGTGTAGTTCCATTCAGCTGAGTAGCAATTTTCTTGGAGAGTTCCGAAGCAGGTATCACCACACGGGTACCTTTGTTTTCATAATCAGCGAAATCAAAGGTTGCCGGGAAGAAAGTTCTTCCCAACATATAGTTGAGCAGAATTGTTCCACGGTCCTCTACCTTCACCCGGATTTCCGACGGGATATCGGAAGTCAGTACAACCTCTTTGGGAACATTCTTCAGACGCAACGGAATCTTGAATTCGGTCTGATAGGTTTCATTCAGTATCTGCAACAGCCAGAAACAGAAAGAAATGAATACGAAAAACAAAAAAAACAGAAACTCCCGGCACTTGTCACTGAGCAGGAAGTTTCTGATTTTCCGTAGAAGAGGGATATAATATTTCTTAATGTTCTTCACATCGAACAGTCTTTTAAATCGTTGTTATTTAGCCTGAGATTGGGCCTGGGCCTGAGCATCGGCATAGATAGAGTTCTTATCTACCTTGATCTTTACGCCCGAAGCAATTTCAACAATCACTGTACTATCTTCTATTTCCTTGATTTTTCCATAGATACCACCAGCTGTTACGACAGACTGACCTACTTCCAGTCCTTTACGGAAGTTCTCGATTTCTTTACGCTTTTTGTTCTGAGGACGAATCATAAAGAAGTACATGATAGCAAAGATGGCTACCATCATAATCAGGAAGGAGTAGTCAGCTCCGGCTCCCGCTTGCTGTAACACAATAGTTAACAAATTCATACGTTATCTTGATTATTATTTTAATAGCTGGACAAAGATATTAATTTTTGGTCAGCTTGTTTTCCTTTTTCAATTGATTAACAATTCCATCCAATGTACCGTTGATAAATCCACCGCTTTTCGGTGTACTGTACAACTTGGCTATCTCTACATATTCGTTCAATGAAACATTGACCGGTATATTCGGGAAGCTCAGGATTTCAGCCAAAGCTATCTGCATGATGATGACATCCATCAGGGCTACGCGGTCCAAATCCCAGTTTCTGGAGTTTTCACTGATCAGATGACGGTAATAATCCGCATTCAGAATAGAACGGCGGAACAGACGACGTGCGAAATCCTGGTCCTCCTCGTCCTTGAATTCCGGAAGAAGTTCCTGATTCTCTCCGTTTGCCGGATCGAAACGCTTGATGGTCTTCAAGACAAAAGTGTCGACAATTTCCTTGTCATCGTTCCAATACAGACTCTGGTCTTCCAAGACTTCATCCAAAGCCGGGTTATTGAAAATAATCTTCTTGTAGATTTTACGCCATACTTCACGGTCTTCTTCATAAGAAGAGGTTTCACTCGCCATATATTCCTTATATATATCGCTCTGCATGATCTGTTCGCACAGATTCTTGATGAAATCGCCTTCGTTCTCCCACGTTTTTTTCTGGGAGTTCGAGAAATCATTCAATTGCTTATTCACTTCCAGCTGGGCAATGAACCGGTTATCAACAAATTTAGTGTTTGGAGACAAATCTTCTTTGGTAGGAACCAGCTTGTGTTTACCTGCATCCAGGCGCTTGTGTGCATAACGTGTAACTTCCACCATCAAGAGCAAGAGATAGTTGTACAAATCGTATGCCTTGGAAAGGCTGAAGAACAACTCCTTTTCTGCAGTATCCAAGTTTTTACCACCGTTCTGATAATAAGCATAGATTATCTGAACTATCTTCAGACGAATGAGAACTCTGTTAATCATACTTTTTTAAATATAACTTTTAGGCTGCAAAAATATATATTTTCATTCAAATACCCTATACCACAACACTTTTTTTTCTTTTTTTTATGGAAAAGCGTTTTTTAAAGCCTCATTTTTTTGTTCATATAAAAAAAATAGTCAATTTTGAAGCGCGATTAAAGAACTCAAGGCTAAGGTTATGGAAAATTTAAAGAAGAAAAACACTACAGAGAACAGCGACAAAGAGATCCTTTTCTCGAAAGCCGTGAAAGCCGGAAAACGCATCTATTACCTGGATGTCAAGAAAAGCCGGAAAGACGAAATGTATGTAGCTATCACAGAGAGTAAAAAGGTAGTTGCCGGAGAAGGAGAAAATCCACAAGTCAGTTTCGAGAAACACAAGATTTTCTTGTACAAAGAAGATTTCGACAAGTTCATACACGGACTACAACAAGTAATCAACTACATAGAAGACAAACAAGGGTTATCCGCAGACGACCCGACAGACGACGGACATCCCGAACCGCAGGAGTTGAATACCGGAGAAATTAAAATAGACATTGACTTCTAACCCCACCCCAAGCGACAGGACTGCCTGATGGGCCGTCAAGCCTGTGCAGTGCCGACAGGAAGCGCCGGAGCGAAAACCTTTCACCCAAAGGAAGATATGCCTCTGATGGAGAATCGGACCTACCGGACAAGCATTCAATCAGATATTGATTACCCCATGAATAAAAATTCGGCACAAATTTGCACAATTCCCGCAAAAGCCTTACCTTTGCACCGCTTTTTTAAGCTCATCGTGTGATATACCACATCGTGTGATGGCGAATTAAGCACAAGAAAATACTTAATTTAGAGTAACACAAAAAAATCAAAAACATGAAATCAATCGAAATCAAAGGTTCTTTAAGAACTGAAACTGGTAAGAAAGCTACCCGTGAACTGCGTAACAACGACATCGTACCTTGCGTATTGTATGGTGTACAGAAAGATGAAAACGGAAATCCGGTTGCTACTCACTTCACTGTAACAACAGATGGTCTGCGTAACCTGGTATACACACCGCACATCTATGTAGTAGACTTGAACATCGATGGCAAAATCGTGAACGCTATCATGAAAGATATCCAGTTCCACCCTGTAACAGACAAGATTCTTCACGTAGACTTCTACCAGATTGACGAAGCTAAGCCTATCGTAATGGAAGTTCCTGTTCAGTTGGAAGGTCTGGCTGAAGGTGTGAAAGCCGGTGGTAAATTGGCTCTTCAGATCCGTAAGCTGAAAGTGAAAGCTTTGTACAATGTTATTCCGGAACGTCTGGTTGTCAATGTAACTAACCTGGGTCTGGGTAAGACTATCAAGGTAGGCGAACTGAACTACGAAGGTCTGGAACTGCTGAACGCAAAAGAAGCTGTGGTATGTGCCGTTAAATTGACTCGTGCCGCTCGTGGTGCTCAGGCTGCTGCAGGTAAATAATCTGAATCTAACCTGAGTTTTCAAAATCCTTTCAATGAAATATTTGATAGTAGGACTGGGGAATATCGGCGACGAGTACCGTGAAACCCGTCATAATATAGGATTTATGGTATTGGACGCCCTAGCTAAGGCGTCCAATATTGTTTTTAAGGATGGCCGTTACGGAGCCACCACTACCCTTTCGGTAAAAGGCAGACAGCTCATCCTGCTTAAGCCTTCCACCTACATGAACCTGAGCGGAAATGCAGTCAGATACTGGATGCAGCAGGAAAAGATTCCGTTGGAGAATGTACTGGTAGTCGTGGACGATCTGGCATTGCCGTTCGGAAGCCTCCGTCTGAAAGGGAAAGGCAGTGACGCCGGACACAACGGACTGAAGCACATCGCGGCCACGTTAGGCACTCAGAACTACGCCCGCCTGCGTTTCGGAATCGGCAACGACTTTCCCAAGGGTGCCCAAGTGGATTACGTGCTGGGGAACTTCGATGAAGAAGACCGGAAACAGATGCCCGAACGGCTGGAACTGGCAGGCGAAATCATCAAGAGTTTCTGTCTGGCAGGCCTGAACCTCACCATGAACCAATACAACAACAAATAAGTATGGCTGAAGCTAGAATAGACAAGTGGTTATGGGCTGCACGTATCTTCAAGACTCGTACCATTGCAGCCGAAGCCTGTAAGAAAGGCCGTATCAGCATCAACGGCGCACAGGCTAAACCGGCCCGCATGATCAAGGCGGGCGACACCATCCAGGTACGGAAACCGCCTGTCACCTACTCTTTCAAGGTATTGCAGGCTATCGAAAAGCGTGTGGGAGCCAAACTGGTGCCCGAAGTCATGGAGAACGTGACCACCCCCGACCAATATGAACTGTTGGAAATGAACCGGATCAGCGGTTTCATCGACCGTGCCCGCGGTACCGGACGTCCGACCAAGAAAGACCGGCGTGACCTGGACGATTTCTTCACACCGGAATACCTGGACGATCTGGAATTCAATTTCGACGATGAGGACGAAGATGTCTGAAAATCCAACTACTTTTATTATTTTTGCAACCGACAATCGGAAACATTTAAAATAAGATATACACCATGGAATTAGCAAGTAAGTACAATCCCGCTGACGTGGAGGGAAAATGGTACCAGTATTGGCTGGACAACAAACTTTTCAGTTCTAAACCCGACGGACGTGAACCTTACACCGTCGTCATCCCGCCGCCAAACGTGACCGGAGTTCTCCACATGGGACACATGCTTAACAATACCATCCAAGATATTCTGGTACGCCGTGCCCGCATGATGGGCAAGAACGCCTGCTGGGTACCGGGTACCGACCACGCCTCCATCGCTACCGAAGCAAAGGTGGTGAACAAACTGGCACAGCAAGGTATCAAGAAGACAGACCTGACCCGCGAAGAATTCCTGAAACATGCCTGGGCCTGGACAGAAGAACACGGTGGAATCATTCTGAAGCAGCTGCGCCGTCTGGGAGCATCCTGCGACTGGGACCGCACCGCTTTCACCATGGACGAGAAACGTAGCGCCAGTGTCATCAAGGTATTCGTCGACCTGTACAACAAGGGGCTCATCTACCGCGGCGTTCGTATGGTCAACTGGGACCCGAAAGCCCTGACTGCCCTTTCTGACGAGGAAGTGATCTATAAGGAAGAACACAGTAAACTGTATTACCTGCGCTATTACGTTGCCAACGACGATATGAGCGGTGAAACCGGAGCAGAAGGCGAAGTGGTACACCGTGATGAACAGGGACGCCGCTATGCCGTAGTAGCTACCACACGTCCGGAAACCATCATGGGCGATACCGCCATGTGTATCAACCCGAACGACCCGAAGAACCATTGGCTGAAAGGCAAACAGGTCATTGTACCGTTGGTAAACCGCGTAATTCCGGTCATCGAAGACGATTATGTTGACATCGAATTCGGTACAGGATGTCTGAAAGTCACTCCGGCCCACGACGTAAACGACTACATGCTGGGTGAAAAATACAACCTGAAGTCCATCGATATCTTCAACGACAACGGTACTTTGAGCGAAGCTGCCGGCATGTATGTAGGTATGGACCGTTTCGATGTACGTGCCCAGATAGAAAAAGACCTCGATGCCGCAGGACTGTTGGAAAAGGTGGAAGCCTATACCAATAAGGTAGGTTTCTCTGAACGTACCAACGTAGCCATCGAACCGAAGCTTTCCATGCAGTGGTTCCTGAAGATGAAACATTTTGCCGACATGGCTTTACTACCGGTCATGGAAGATGCCCTGAAGTTCTACCCGGCCAAATACAAGAACACCTACAAGTACTGGATGGAGAACATCAAGGACTGGTGTATCAGCCGCCAGTTGTGGTGGGGACACCGTATTCCGGCCTACTTCCTGCCGCAAGGTGGTTTCGTAGTAGCCGAAACAGCTGAAAAGGCGCTTGAACTGGCTAAGGAAAAGACCGGAAATCCGGATTTGAAACCGGAAGACCTCCGTCAGGACGATGACTGTCTGGATACCTGGTTCTCTTCTTGGCTGTGGCCGATTTCTCTGTTCGACGGTATCAACAACCCGGGCAACGAAGAAATCAAGTACTACTACCCGACTTCCGACCTGGTAACCGGTCCGGATATCATCTTCTTCTGGGTAGCCCGTATGATTATGGCAGGATACGAATACATGGGTGATATGCCGTTCAAGAATGTCTACTTCACCGGTATCGTACGCGATAAACTGGGACGCAAGATGTCTAAATCGCTCGGTAACTCTCCTGACCCGCTGGAACTGATTGACCGCTTCGGTGCCGACGGTGTACGTATGGGTATGATGTTGTCTGCTCCGGCAGGAAACGACATCCTCTTCGACGATGCATTGTGCGAACAGGGACGTAACTTCAACAACAAGATATGGAATGCTTTCCGTCTGGTAAAAGGTTGGGAAGTAGCCGACATCGAACAGCCGGAATATGCCAAACTGGCTACCGAATGGTTCGAAGCCATGCTGTCTAAGACAGCAGCCGAGGTAAACGACCTCTTCGGTAAATACCGTCTGAGCGAAGCGCTGATGGCAGTATACAAACTGTTCTGGGACGAATTCTCAAGCTGGTACCTGGAAATGGTGAAACCGGCTTACGGCCAACCTATCGACAAGGTGACCTATGAAAAGACCTTGAATTTCTTCGATACCCTGCTGAAACTGCTGCATCCGTTCATGCCGTTCATCACCGAAGAACTGTGGCAGCACATCTACGACCGCAAGGAAGGCGAAAGTATCATGGTTCAGGTACTGCAGGTTTCAGAGACATACAACGAAGATATCATCGCACGTTTCGAAGCTGTGAAGGAAGTCATCGGTGGTATCCGTACAATCCGTCTGCAGAAGAACATTGCACAGAAAGAAGCGTTGTCACTGGAAGTAATAGGTGAAAACCCGGTAGAAGCGTTCAACGCCGTTATTGCCAAGTTGTGTAACCTGTCGGCTATCCAGACCGTTGCAACCAAAGCAGACGGTGCTGCAGCCTTCATGGTAGGTACGACCGAATATGCAGTACCTCTGGGTAACCTCATCAACGTGGAAGAAGAACTGAAGAAACTGGAAGCCGACCTGAAATACCAGGAAGGATTCCTGCAGAGCGTACTGAAGAAACTGAGCAACGAAAAATTCGTCAGCAAGGCTCCGGCCAACGTCATCGAAATGGAACGTAAGAAACAGGCCGATGCCGAAACCAAGATTGCCGCACTGAAAGAAAGTATCGCAGCGCTGAAGAAATAAACAGAAGAGGAAGAATCCTCAACTAATACAATAAACGGATTATATAGAGAATCTCTGAAGAAAACATTCTTCTGGAATCATCCATATAATCCGTTTTTCTTTTTAACTGCTATCCTTTTTTCATCCTCTTATAAGCTATCGGCGACATTCCCATCACCTTACGAAAAAGACGAGAGATGCTAAACCTTATTTTCGGGGGAATATCTAAAGATACAAAAAAGCCAACTAATTCGCAATACTTTGTGTATGAATTAGTTGGCTAATTTTGTTATATTTACTGAATATCCCTACTTAGTATTTATCAGATACCCAAAAACAAACACAAATTATTACCTCAAAGTATAATTTTAACCTAAATCAGTTAAAAATAATAGAATTCATGATTTGCCACTCATGACGCGCATCAAGCACGAGTTCATTAGCAATGCTTAAATCGATAGGCTCATCCTCACCGTAATTCTGCGAGTGGCTTTTTTCACCCATAGTATACAGTCTGTTGCGCACAATACTGAAACACGTTTCCGTATCAATATTCTCCAGTTCCATAATCTCTGTACGTCCATCAACTCCTTCGGGTAGTGACACCAATGTACGATTCTCACCTGCTGTTTCGTAATTACGCAGAACAACATCCCAATACTTTATCACCTTTCCGCCCGCATCAAGCATCTGCATCTGGAATGTGGGAATACCCTCATCCACATCATCCTGAAACATTGCGATAGAGACCAGGAAACTGTCGCCGAACACTGTTCCACGCGGCAGAGAAATCGTACCTTTCGGATAATTTTCCTCGTCTGTACGCCAGTTGGTGTCAGCACTGTCCAGATAACCGTCGCCATTGGCATCCAAAGGCAACAAAGCATTCTCCGTATTTCCGGGGAACCACTTGCACAAGTCTATTTCATATACCGAAAAGGCATCCTTTTTCAACGAGCCTGCCAACACACAGTCATAGTCCGTAGCCGGATTCATGCCGTTTATCACATTATCCTTATGGAAATTCAGATTATCGTCCACACTGCGGAAACCTCCGAAAATCACCGTACGGTTCTCTTTGGTAGAAACCAGACGCAATTTAGCCACCTTTTTGCCACCCGCCGTTACCGGAATACGGGTGAAATAGCCGAACGTACCTGCCACCTGACGTCGAGCCACCATCAAGCCATGTTCCACCTCTGCCTCAGAACTACGCTGCGACAGGATAATCCCGTCCTTTACCCAAAAGACTTCCGCTCCGGCAAAGACTTCATCCACACTTCCGTTTTCCGGCACCGTAACCACCTCTGTATGATTGTAGTAGTCGCCCACTTCTATATCCTTGAACGGCTCATATCCTCCGTACGTACCCGCATGATAGCCTATCACGTACGCCATATAGTTTTTTCCTTCCTCCAGACATTCGTCACCCGTCAGAGTGACAGTGGCATAACGTCCCTGTCCTTCTTCCGTACTCCAAGGATAGCTTGCCTTATTGTCCGGGTTACTCCAGTTGTCGATAGTCCGTTTATACACCACCTTTGCGGGCGAAGCATATTCTATAATCAACAAAGCCAGCTTGTCGAACGTCTGTGTAGGAGTGACGCTCGATATAGGACGGCGCGACGCCAAAGTACCAGGATTCACACCCTCTCCTCCTTCGAAAAGCTCGCCCACACTCTCCACCACTACGGTAAAGGTCTGCTGCTGAGGCTTTTCAGTATTAATATCCGAAACCGAAGAGGTGTCGGAGCTGCATGATGACAGGAGAAGTGCTGCAATACCTAAAGCATATTTTATTTTTTCAAGCATAATCACATTTTATTAATTGTCATAACCGCCAATTTCTGTTTCTATAATGGTATTATCGTCCTGTCTGGTTACATCCCAACGACCGTCAAGGCTGATATTTCCTATGGCTATATTCGGTAATCTTAAATCAAGATTCTCCAACAGACTTGTCTTAAGAGGCCCTAATAATGAATTAACCAAGACATCTACTCCACCAACCAAGCCAGAAAGTATGCCAGACAATATACCATCACCTAAAATAGCCTGAGTAAGCTTCTTTGAATCTAAAACTGTTGATAATGCTGTTGATACATTAATAGTTTCACCATCCTTTTCCGGAGATGAATCAGTCAATTTAAGATTCAGCAAATCATATTTTGTAGTATATCTCTGATTCGATTCCTGAGTATAAGCCAAAGAGGTTTTGATATTTATCAACAAACCGGCAAGCAATTCATCTGTTTGTTCAACACCAGGACGTAATATTCCAATTGCATTATTCAAACTGTTAGATTTAGTATCATCAACATTAGCTTCTATCAGTGTGAAAGGACCATTCAAAGAAGTGATGGTAAAATTCTGTACTCCTTTTTCATCTTTCACAACAGGGATATCCTCCAATAATAACGGAGCATTATAATATGATTTAACTCTTCTATTCAAATCAATACTCTTTACCAAAGCAACTTTAGCATCAATACTTCCTACTGTTGACCACGGATTCAGGATACTATATAATTCATCTTTATTACTTTCTGCAAATAGTTCATTCTCAACCAAGTCTGTAACCTGCTCCAGAACAGCTTCATGCAAGGCATTCACCAAGTCCCCCAACAGAATATTTACCAGACGGTCAACCACAGTTGTAAGAGGATATAACAGACTATCACCTAATAACGGTTCAAGAATCTTCGTAAGATTCGTTCTGAGTACTCCCTTTACAATGTCGGTTGACAGTTGTCCATCCTTAATCTGGTCTACAATACTCTGTACCAACATACCTACAGCCTCATTGGTGTCAATAAGATCTCTTGAGAAACAACTTTGCGACAGGAGTCTCTGCAGTACAATCTTCGGAGACGGATTATTAATATTGAAATCGGCAGTCCCCATATAAAAAGCATTCTGATAAACATCGTTTGTAGTTGTCAATGCAGGATAGAAAGCCTGCGGTCCAGCACTCGGTAAATTTATGCGTACATTATCATATTCACCATTACCTATATGTACTATATCTGAAGTTTCTTCTTGACAAGTAAACTGATCTGTCATCATATTTCCCAAAAATACCACACGGTAATCACCTACAGGTAAAGTAACTGTTAGTTTTCCATTATAATCACTACCATCAAGCGGCCAGGTATGAGTCTGATTAACCAACCCACTCTGATTTTCCGCTTCAAATACTATTCCGAATGATGCGTCTGCATTTTCCGGTTTATAGTATATGTATTTTTCATTTCCGGCATCATCTGCTTCCTTCTTGAAAATCAAGAATCTCAAAGACTGAACGGCTGTACTTTCCCCAGTCACCAATCCTCGCGAAAGGTCATACGTAGTCGGCATCAGATTAGCCACAAAATACCCTTCAGGAACTTCCGTTTCATTACCTGTACCTTGCTCAGTTCCGTTTTCAGGTAGATCCTCTTTCTCACATCCGGTGAAAGCAAATGATGCACACATCAACATCAATAACCATCTATTGTATTTCATTTTCATAATCGTATCCAACTAAAAATTAATAATATTATCCTGCCATCCATCCCAGATATCATCTTCCAGATGAATGCCGCCATCACTGTCAGAGAAATCTACTGTAAAAACTCCTTCCGAACCTTCACCACCGTCTCCTAGCGTCAGCCATGTCACCTGATTAGGGTAGATAGGAATACTGCCTTCGGAAGATTTCAATGGATATGTTGTTTCACCTTTTTCAGTTTTTATTACCAGTTTGTTATCAGCTGTAGTTGTACCGGTTTTAGCTGTTATATCCTCCTGCGGCAACAGATTGATACGTATTCTTGTTTCCGAGCTTGTCAACTTCTCAGAAGTAAGTGTTCTATTCAACGTAAGTTCTTTATCAGAAATTACCTCACCTCCCGTTCCATCATTGAAGTACATATACTGCGTACCATTAACTCGGAGAGTTACTTCCTGCAACTTCATATTCCTGATTCTTATTTCAATGGCACCATTCTGACGTGTCAGTACGGCATTGAAATCAGTATTCGAAACCGTAGGTCTTATTGTGAGAACATCTCTGAATATCTCGTAGCCATATTGCGTTCCTTCGCCCTGATATTGTGTTTTGGCATCACTATAAGAAGGTTCTGATTCTGTACCTCCTGTAGTAATGCCATATTGCTGCACTGAAGGTACAGCCAAAAGTACCACCTTATACTCCTGACCTGAGGTCAGTCCGTCAATTGTCAAGACAGAAGCCAATTCTCCCTCACTCAAATAGCTACCGTCACTGTTATATACATAATATCTACCTTTATATACGTTTTGAGGATAAGGTACGACAGCTCTTGAAGAAGCCTGTTCTATTCCGCTACTGATGCTGATGCTTACCTCACCATTCTCCTGTAACACTTCACTGCTCTTGTCGCATGCAAAGAGCGACATTACAAGCATGAAGCAGAACGACAGTCTGGATATAACATTTTGTCTCATATATACTATTGTTTAATCTATTGAACTTTCATTTATTTATTATCTAAATTTCCGGCATCATGATCACCCCAGGAAGTATCTATATTCACCCCATCCGGATTCTCCTCATCAAGATGACCACCGTAATATTCATCCTGAAACTCATCTATTGACACCACTATTTCTGCCTCTGAAGCATCCAGATTTACCGGATTATCCTTACTTCCTATTCTATAGAAATGATTGGCCATAATCGGATAATGGTAACGTGAATCATAAGGATATGTCACCGGTTTGTCTATTATTCCTGTACCTGCCCTTGATAAAGGTGTATTTTCCGTTGAAAGATGTATTATTTTCTTGGAAGATAATACATTGTAACTTTCATCCAGCAGATAAAGCATCATGGTACTGTTACTTCCGGTTTCGTCAGACGAGAATACAACCGGAGGTAAATAGCCCATAAGGGTAACTACACCATTATTAACTTCAATCAATTCATCATCGGGGTAATTATCAGGATTGTCTCCTCCAGTACCTCCTCCTCCTGAAGCCCTTGATGAGGGTGTCCCATCTATTACTGCATTATCTGGCAGAGGAGCAATGATAGGATACGTTCCTTTAACATACTCATACCCTTCATCATTAGGACTATAATCCATATAATTACCATCTACAGGATCAATCGGCAATAACGGAATTGCTGTATTATAACGGGTTGGAGTATCTTTTGTATGTCCTGTACCTATGGCAACATATTTCACATATTTTTCACCAATTTTCTCTGGAATCCCTTTCAGATATGCCTTTACACCAGCCACACGCCTTTCTGCCGTAACTGTTATATCTGAGTTATTCGGGTACGTCTCATAAGTGCACCCTGCAAAAAATTCAGAACGGGCTATGGGATTATAAGTTTCTTCGGTATCAAAATAAGATCCAACTACGTAAGGAAAGTTAATCTTTCCATCATCCTTTAATTTAGGAATCTTGTCCCAAGGAAGAATGTATATAGAAAATAAATATGCCTCCACTGAATTACCGGCTAAATCGGAAGGTATATATAAAGGGGAATAATCGTCGCCAGGGGCAGAATTATATCCATTGCTCGCATCCAGCCCTATTGCGAGAAAACAATAATTTTTTCCTTTCTCAAATATATCTCCTGATATCGTATGAGCAGCCTCAGCCTGTCTCTGTCCCAGAACAATACCACTACTCTCATCAATACTAATATTGTCACTCCAGTCCACCGGTGCATTATAAACAAGGGTATAACCATCTGTCTCCTCCTTAAGGACCAGCAACTGAACATACGTCACATGCTGCTTTCCGTCACGATCATCTTCATCTTCATCAGGTCCTATGACAGGAGTCCTGGAAGCAAGCATACCTGAAGTCATCCGGATTTTTATCTGGACAGATTCGCCACCCGTTTCACCTGCCGGCTCACCTATGGGTTCCTGCTGCGAACAGGACGAAAAAACGCCGACAGCCATCATTACAGCTGCATATATCACATTTTTTAGTTTCATAAGAAAAACCATTAAGCTATTACATTATAATTTCTGCAAAAACAGTCTGCTCAAGGTAGTCTTGACAGTACCCAAGTCGATTTCAACCTCCCCGCCAGTCAAACTATATTGCTTGCCGGTGAGTGTGTCTTCCAGTACCCATCCTTTCCATTTCGCATCATCAGTCTGTATTTTCAGTGTCACCTCTTTACTACCATCCACCATCAACCCTACAGGTATCCTGTTCAGATTATTCATACATTGTATTGCCAATGCCTTGCCGTCGGCAATGGTAAAGACTTCTACCGCACGCATATTCTTGCTGTCTGTCATCACCACCACGTCCTCCTTTTCGTTTAAACCGTCATCAGCACCGGAGAAGCTCCATACAGCCGCATTCGATACGTTTCCACCACATCGGGCTTCCATGAACAAAGCATGCTTACCGTTATTGGCAGAACGGCTGCTTCTTGCAGCGGCTGAAGCAGATGAATAAACATTGTCTGCTCTAAATGTAACATCTACACTACTATATGAGGAATTTATCAAAAAGCCTTCGGCAGGATTAATGTATTTTCTTTGTTCATCGGACGGCACATTAGAAGTCCCATTCTGCGCTACAATAGTATGATTATCTAATACTATACTTTGTATCAAAGAATTATTCTTAAAGAATCCTTCAATCGAGAGAACTGACATAAAAGGATTTCCGACAGCTACATTTGTACCGTTTGTTTTTAAACCAGACAATGTATAATACTCATCCGTCACCAGTTTTCCTATCTTTGAGCCCCGAGAAATATTCTCTGTACGACCGGAAGATGTACCGTCCGAATAATAATAGTTATATACCGTATATTCTTTTGGAAACCTGAACCGATAAGAGGTCAATTCCCCCTCTTCGCCCGCTCTGAGAGAAATACCTTTTCCGGGTATGTGTTCATAATTCAGATAGTTAAAATCTTCAGTCCAGCCAGAAACTCCTACACTGACCTTTGTTTGACTTCCGTCTTCCAAAATCTGCCAAACATTATTTCCTGCTTCAGTTCCCCAAATACGCTGATAAACAATAGGGGATACACGTTTCTCTTGATAGTTATCTTTATTCAGCAAGGTAAAATAGTTTTCTTTTGTCCAGTTGACTCCTGTATTCACAAAGAGGTCTCCCGAATAAGTTTCATACAGAGGCGTAGTAATGACTCTGTAATCACCTCCATTTATAAGCATATCCACAAAAGCCAGATCATAGTGCAGATAGTTGATATACTGAATATACGTTCCTTCTTCAAAATGAATATTCGCACAATAAGAATCTCCTGTCAGCACCGGATAGTAAGGTACACCCTTGCGCAGAATCACATCCGTACAACGGGCAGGCACACCGTTGGTCCAGTTAGCTTCGCTATTCCAGTCGGTTGACTTTCCAAGCCATTCCGTAATGGCAGGATGTATATATGCCATATCGTTATATAACGGAGAGCCGGATAACGGCGAATAAGCGGTAATGCTATATTTACCCGGCGAAAGCCCCTGCAATGTTATTGTTTTATCACTGTTTATAACTTCCTCAAACTGAAATTCTTCATTAGTTGTATAATTCTTACATTTGAAGATATACTCGGCTCCTTCAGAATATGACCCTGTTATATTGAGAATAATACCTTCAGGGTAGCAAATATCCGGGTTCGTTACATCGAACTTAAATCCGAAATCCTCTTCTGACGACTGTACACAGTCGGGAATACCGTCACCATCTGAATCCTTACGGGTATATATACCGGTTATTCTCGGTTGAGTAAGACCGGTTATTCCTCCTAAAGTAATCTTCAGTCTGTTATATTCACCTTCTTCCTTTGAAGGAGTCATCTCCAGATAAAGCTTCCCTGTTTTGTTTATCAAATCCAGATCAAGCAAATCGAAAGAGGTTTTAGATGCGACTTCAGACTCACCATTATATACAGTCATTGTTATTCCGCTAAGGTTAATATTGGCAAGTCCTCCCATTCCATCCAGCACGATACCTATAGGCTGACCTGCCGGCATGTCATTGAATTTCAGTCCCAATGAAATGCCACCAATATTCAAAAGTCCTCCTATCTCAACACCTGTGTCAAGATCATTATCTATAAGGTATCCCAATCCGTCAATATTATCTTTCAAGCCTACCAACGTAGCGTATTCAAACACACTATAATCCAAGTCGACACCGTAATTGGAATTATTCATCACCTCCATACACAAGTCCTGTGCGAAACTGGTACTGCAATAAGTATCTTCGAAGAAAGCGCCATATATACGTAACTGACTGAAGAGGGAAACATCCGCCAAACCTTTGCTCCATAACTCAAGACGGTCGAAAGCCTTATCGGTTTCTACATAAACCCTCAGGCGTCCGTTACCATCGCCAATCAGGTCAAGTCCCAGCACATTGGAGTTCTCTCCCGAAGAAGTCGCTCCCTCATCAACACGCGTATTGCCATTATATAGTCTTACTTCAAATTTTTCCAACAAGTTTACATCCAGCAATCCCAAATTAGGTTCTATAATGAATCCGGCACGCACAGATCCGTTTCCGGCATTTATCATACGTGTGGTCTTCATGGCATAGATAGCTTTATTTTCTACGACATTTATCCCACTTCTTGTAGCATAGTTATTATAATCATCGTCAACTACAGCATCCGGATTATTCAATTCCGATAATATAGAAATCAAACTGCCACCCCAAGAATCAATAGTTTCGGTGGGATATGCCCCATAGCTTGTTGCAGTAATATAGGTATTACAACCGGAAGCTGTTGAAACCAGACTCTCACGGTAGATAGTAGATGTATAGCTCATGCCGACTCCATCTTTGGTATATACAGCCTGAATGACATAGGCTCCGTTGGCTGTCGCTCCGGTAAGTATTCCATCTCCATCTACAACCGTTGGTTCTTCTTTACAGGCACTCGGCCAACTAATAACTTGGTATTGTACTGTTGCACCCGAATCATCACTTTGAACTTTAGGCAACTGGTATGTATCGGTATAGATAGTAGCTCCCGGAAAAGCAAAATAACTGCTGTTGTCTATGGTGACGGGTTTGCGGATGTAGGCGTAATAAAAATTCAATTTAGGATTTAGTAATCCACCTACAATATCCCCCAAACCTGGTATATTTTCTAAAGCTCCCAATAAACCGCTAATTAACCCATTAGGTACGTTTACCTTTAATTGATAACAAGGAGCGTTTAAAACCATTTTAACCTTTACTTGAGAAGTATTCACATTAACTAAATCTACTCCTAGCACACTAAATTCTGATTCTGTTTCATCTCCTGTTGGTGTCCCTGCACTATCATAAGCTATCAATTCCGGACCACTTTTTCCAAGTAAATTGATACCTAAGATACTTGAATTTATATCATACACATACCCTACCTCATATCCTGCAGGTATATTCTTTCCAAAATTTACTGTAATATATTCTCCATTACCAAGCTGTACTTTGTCTGTTGTATTATTAGTAAGATTATCATAATCATCGACAGTAGGGTTAAAATGCCCCAATATTCTATATCCTGTAATAAAGCCCTCTGTAGCATTAACCGTTGGATCACTTTCAAACCATACATTATCCACAGTAGCTTCTTCATCACTATTATCCCCAACAAAAGCGTATTTGATACCTACAGACTCACTTAATGCAGTGACTGCAGCACCGGAGAATTTCAACCTTACTTCGTCAAAGATACATGGTGCATTCACTATCAAAGTCTGTTCAGTGTTTTCTCCACGGCTTACACCTAACAAATCGAGACCGATTCCACCACTATTATCTTTTTCAACCTCTATCTCATCAACAGGATTACCATTGCAATAAAAAGAAATGACAGACCCACTCAAGACATCAAGGCTCAACAAAGAACTGCTTCCCGGATCTATCACAAAACCGACCTTCTGTCCTGCACTATAAGTACGATAAATATCACGGACAGCGATGGCATCTGCTGTTCCTAAACCAGCACCTACCAATCCACCAACCTTATATGAATCAGTCAAATCAAGATTTACTATCGCACCTAAGTCACCTGTTCCGGAAGCTACACTCACCGTTTCTTTAGAGACCTGGTTTACCACGCGCCCAACACCGACTAATGGAACACGGGCATTTTCTGCTTTCCATGTACCATCACTCTGTTGCTTCAAAGCGCTGGGATTATCAACCGATATAGGATCATTCGTTCGTGTCTCTTCGGTCACGACAGCTCCGGCGGTCATCTGTTCGAAACCGTCATAACATGAGTATAACGCAAAAGGAAGGCTAAAAACAAGCGCTGCGCGTACCAAAAATCTTTTCATCATACTTTTATCTTTAAGCATTTTCATTATTTCTATCTATAACTATCGGATAAACTCATTCATTTATCGTAATACAGCAAAAACCTAATCTTTTCTGTGTTACCATAAATGCAAATGAAACGATAGTCATGATCGGTATAAAATAAAAATCAGATATAAAGAACTGACCTGCTGAACTTAAAGTTTATAGTGTTCTACTTTTTTTAAATCAACTCACAGCATGATTCCACAAGGAACCATGCCATGAGTCTTTTGAGTATCCTCAAAGCAATTTATTTTTATTATTCTTCTACACCCATGTTATGAAGCACTTCCCATGCATCGTTGATTATTACTACGATATTGGTATTTGAACTCAAGTCGATTGGTTCGTCTGGATCTGGATTTTCGGGAGTTGGATCTGGATCTGGGTCACCACCGGTATTGTCTGTATATAGTTTCTTACCGATAGAGTAGAAGTTGTTACAACGGATGTCATATTTGTAAGTTCCATCGGTAACGCTACTTGGAGCGTTATTTGTAGTTACCTTCAATGTTTTCAATGCAGTTCCATCAGTACCCTGCAATTCAACAGTCAAAGTCTGTGAGTCAACATGATCTGCGTAAGGGATGATATAGCGACCGCCAAAGATAGAGTTTGCTACAAGTTTCAAACCGGCTGGAGCTTTGTAATTTTCTGCAAGAGGGGCTTTTGAGCCAGAACCTTTGTCTGTTTCTGAAGTATCATCTTTTGATAATCCAGTTGTACTACAATCATAGAATGTATAAGCATCATCACTAGGAGAGCCTTCACTCCAGTTTGTAGCAATCTTAGACATATCAAATTCCATAAGTAAATACTTGCTACCTTTTGTTTCGCCTGTGCCAGCTTCTGCCTGGGTATCACCATTGAAAGGAGATCCTGTTCCCAACAGCTGTGCAGGCCATTTAAACTGAGTATACTCATCATTTGCATACACTCTTACATACTGTACAACTTTACCATCAATCTTAGTAGGTACATTATCGAAATATCCCAACATACCTGCTACCTGGCGAGTTAAAGTAACTGAAGCAGGAGTATTGAAAGCAGCTTTATCAGCCTGTGTAGCATTTTCATCAGATACACCGGCGAAAAGTTCCTCTATAGCATAATCTGTTTTTACAGAGGTAGTCGTGAAAGCTTGCAAAGTAGTTTCGCCTAACAAGCTTGGTTCTCCATAAGGATTTGTATTTCCAGAGCTTTGATTATAACCTACAGCCACAAACTTATATTTAGAATCTTTAACCAAACCTGTAAGCTTTATAGTTTTTGTCTGGTCGGTGTGATTTGCCCAAGAACCTTCTGTTACTTTGTGCTCGCCGTCATTACTTGTAAAGTTTGAAATTGTGATAATACCTGAAGTACTTGAAACATTATCAGCAGTAGTAACTCCTATAGAAGAATCAAATAAATAATCAGTATTAGCATCACCACTACCATCATATTTAAACGCATAAATCTTAACCACATTCACATTATTAGCCGCTGCCGAACTACCAACAGGACGTACAGCACGTGAGTCAGCACTTGTGTTTGACAAGTTGATTTTCAACAAGCCTTCACCTTCCTTGAGTTCTACATTCTCAATAGGATTTCCATTCTCATCAACGTAAATAATTGTCTCATTCTGACATGCTGTGAAAGCCAATGTTCCGGCAAACAACAGCGCACCTAAAAATTGTCTTCTCATAATCATTATTAATTGTTCGTTGTAATTTAATCGCTATTTAAACATCGTTTAAACAGTGTTTAAACACTGTTTAAACGATACATATTTTTTATTCAAGCTCCATATCGTGGATAATCTCCCAGTTATCGTTCACCTTGACTGTCAGATACTGCTTGTTATCCAACGATTCTGGGTCATCTACATCCGGTTCCGGATTTGGATTGTCCGGGTCTGTAGGATTTGTTGGGTCTGGATCCGGATCTGTTGGTTTATCCGGATCAGGGTCTGACGGATCTGTTGGGTCAATCGGATCAACAGGTGGTTCAGGGTCTGTTCCCGGTTTTTCAGGATCAGGATTCCATCCCGGATTGTCCATCGTACGGTCGCCAATTCCATACACATGGTTACGTACAAGGCTGTAACTGTTCTTATCATCTTGGCTTGTGAAAGATACCCAACTGCTAGTATTCCAATAGGTAACAGTCTTTCCTACCTGCTGGTCAGAATTTGAAAGATTGATATTCCATGAAAGCAATTCTTGACTACTAGAGTCAAGCAACTGAAGTTTCAAAGTCTGTTCTCCAGCCACTTTTGCAAACGGAATAATAAATTCTCCTCCAAAGACAGAACCTCTACGGAATGTAGGATAGTCCGTTGAAGTATTACCTGCCTTAATTTTATATGGATTCTTCCAATTATTTCCCTGTTTGCCAGGATACTGACAACCAGAAGGATCAGTTGTTACTGTAGCATCTATCAATCCGTCATTGTTTTCATCAGAGATACTGTAGAACCAATTTTGTAAATCAATCTTGCAAATCTCATACTCATTACCTGTCAATGTAGCAGGATTTGTACCGTTCACCACAAACTTGGCAGCTGTACCGGCTCCTCCATTCGAAGCAATATCAATATTTGCAAAATTACCAAAGACAAGTTCGTTGTTCTTTGCCGATGCTACCAGACGTATATATCGGGAATTTCCATTCATAAATGGAATATCTTTTACATAGATATATGCACCTGCCACCTGACGATTCAGAACCACATCTTTCTTAAATCCTTTGCTATCACTAAGTGTAAAATCAAGCGAACCGGCAAAGAATTCTTCTCCATGTACAGTTTCACCTCCATCACTTGTCTTTGAGATTATTGTATTAGGTGAATATGTTGATTCTTTAGCCAATCTTGTAAACACAGACAAATCATAATCCGAATTTGAATCATAACCTATGGCATAAACGGTATAAGTACCTGCCGTAAGACGGTTCTCAAGTACGAAATTTGTCATCCGTCCGTTGTCGTATGATTCCGAATCACTCAGCCAGTCTGAATAATCCTTGATATAAACCACTTTACCACCTGAGTCACAAATCCACAACCTTACCTTATCAATAGTCTGTTTAGCCTCAGTACCGTACATAGGTCTGCCGGCACGGCTTGTAAGCCCATCACCCGAATTAAGAATAGTCAGGGATAAAACCTGCTCATTATTACCGACTTCCTGTCCCGTTTCACTGTCAATAACAGTTTCGTTTGAACAGGAATAGAAAGACAAAGCTCCAAGCAATGTAATTCCTAAAATAAACTTCTTGTTCATAATTTTATAGTTAATAGCGTTATTAATAATTCAAATATTTTTAATCAAGCTCCATTCCATGTATCAGTTCCCAGTTATCGTTCACGCGGAGGTAAATCTTAAACTCACCGGGTTCAGGCGGCGTAGGATTGTCCGGATCGGGTGTATCCGGTTCATCCGGGTCAGGATTATCAGGGTTGTCCGGGTCCGGATCTGGGTCCGGATCTGGGTTGGGGTCCGGATTCGGGTCGGGATCAGGGTCTACTGTTCCTCCTCCGCCATCCTCCAGATAGACATAACGCAGAATGGTTATCTCGTTACGTCCCATCGTGATGTTTATATCCTGAGGGACCAGTGTAGGATAGTAGGTAGCCCTTCCGGTATTTTCCACTGCCGACTTGTCGATGAACATCACGCTCAGCGTAGACCCTTCGTAAGTCGGCGAAGGACACATCAGCGTTTCGCTCTGCAGCTCCACCCTTCTCTCCCAATCAAGTTCCGTATGGAGATTGGTCAGCCTTGAATAGTTGAAATCGTTGTCCACATGTCCGAAGATGTCTTCTATATCCTTGGTAGAGAAGTCGATATTCTCCGGTATTCCCTCCACCTTTATCAGAAGGTCGCCCTTGGTACGTTCCATCCCGAGAGTATATTCCTCGCTTCCGTATCTGTAGTCGAAAGTGCCGCTTGCCAGATAAATGTCGTTGAGCGACGCTCCGGCAGCTTCCATTTCCGCCTCAGTGGGATCATCGCCAAGTGGTGCCTCGCTCTTCATGTTTCCCCATACGGTAACTGTGTATTTCCCGTATGGAAGCGAAACAGGAAGAACGATAAGCTGTGTCTGCCCGTCATTGTCGACAGCTGTATTCTTCTGCTCGGCCACCACATTGCCTTCCTCGTCGTGAACTATATAGTAGATAGAACTTACATATTCGCGGAAAGGCAGGTTCTCGGCTTTTCTTTCCTTCAGCCCCAGTTTCACGGCATCGTCGATATTGAAATAATTCTTGTCCTTCACCGTGAGTGTTATCTGCAGTGGCGGACAGTCCTGCAATTCCGAGCGGATACATCCTCCCAGCATGATCAACAGGGCCAAAGCCATTGCAGAACATTTCAGTATGTGTTGAATTTTATTCATTGTTCTTTCCTCCATTATTTATCAGGATAATGAATTTATCCAACTGTGAGTATGGCATGAAGTCGGCTTCCGTACGGGCTCGGTTTCTGTATGTCTCCTCCACAACGGCTTTCTCAAGATGCGACAACATATTGTCTGCCTCGTTCCGGCGTGCGAAAACCAAAGACCGTACATACTCGGCACGTGGCGTAGTGTCCTCATTGGCAGACATTATATCGTATGCCTCGGTGTTGCGGTTCACACTGAGCGCCACCACTGCGGCATTCGTATCGCGATAGTCCTTAAGAAGTTCGTATGCTTCGTCCAACTTCCTTACACCGGCCTTAATAATTCCAAGATTATATCTTGCTTCCGGAAGTCTGACATCAGCCTGCAAAAGCTCTATAGCTCTTTCGTAGTCGTTCTTATATACATAAACCGCTGCCTTGGTATTTATAATTTCCGGGGTGTATCCTTCCACAGAATTGATTACCTGCTCTGCCTCGTCCACCTTGTCCTCCCTGAGCAGGAGAACTGCCAGATTATTGGCGGCTACCTTCGACTGGGGGAAATAACGAAGTATCGTGCGATAGACCTCCTTCTTCTCTTCCAGTGTCTGCTTCAGCACAGATACTCGGAGAAGCTCCTCCTCATTGAATGCATCGGGACGCCTGCTGTACATACTGAGCAGTTCGGCATCGGAAGTAAAACTCTTGATGGTATATGTATATTCGTATTCCACCTTACGGTCCTTCTGTAGATATCTGTTTTTAATATCGTTCCAGCAGGCCAGACGGCGGATGTAGCGTTCTGCCACATCATCGTTCTCGGCATTGTACTTGTCAAGGATTTCCTTCACCTTCAGCGTATCCTTATGCCCGTCGGCACGCATCGCCTCAAGCACAGGCAACCATCCTTCGGGGCGCGAACCGATACTGAATTCATCCGCCTGCTTCTGCGGAATACTCAATTGTGAAACCAGCCATTTCCTGGCTGAATTTGCACGATTTCTCGACAGGGTAGTATTAAATGCAAACGAACCGTCGGCAGAAGCCATACCGTATATACTTACACTGTTGAGTGTGGCAAGGCTGTCGTTCACAATCTTTTCAAGTACAGAAAGCATTGTGTTCATCTCCTTTTCGTTATTTCCCAATGAAAGATTGATGTCATGCCTGTTTATCACAAACTGCAGTAGCGCCTCGCCCTTGCCCTGCATCACCTTTGGCTTGATTACAAACTCAGGTTCTATCCAGTTAAGCTGCAATGATTTCTTCGGTTCTATGAGGGTAGGCAAGTTTGCTATGTAGGCCATATCTACAGTGTCTGTCACCTCGCATTCACCGCACCCGTCGGTAGAAAGTACGGCAATGATACGTCCTCCGTCGATATTTTCCGGAACAGAAACACGTTCCGTATATGGTATCGACTGATTCTCACGGTTGTTCACTCTTCCTGAATTTTCGGCAAGGGTATCGACATAACCTTCCAGCTTGACGCGCCGTTTCATCTTCTTGGAATATATAGGAGCATCAAGCACCATTGCCCTGCATTCCGACACCATAGTATCATTGCTGATAAGCTGTGGCACTATAATCAGACGGCTACGACTTGAAAACGCACGTGCAGGAACATTTATCATGACATCTACATTTACGGCTGAGGCACTGTCGGGGGTAAGTGTCTTTACCGGATCTACAGTAACCTTTTTCGACTTATCGGGAACCGCACCGGTTGCAACGGCCATCGGAATCAGTCCTAATAATATATAATAAGCATATCTTGATTTCATACAGAAAAACTCTTTAATTAAAACAGATAAGATACTGATAGGGATATCTTGGTAGGACCCACATAATCTTTCTTCTTGTCCTCATAACATTTCATACACGGCATGTCCGGATATTCCTTATACCACAGACGCGCATATCCTACACCGATAAGCGCTTCAAGATTCCAGTGAGGAGACAAAATCCAGTTATAACCGTAAGTAAAGCCTCCACCCGCAAGATATCCGTCGTAAACTTTATCTTTGGGAACTGCATAGAACTGTGCCCCATGAAGATGAACTCCAACAAAATGACCTTCGAAGGCCTCACAAAACCAGTATCGCAATTCGGGCTGGGCAAGCCAGAATTTCATTGTCTTCCCGTTATTAAACTCCCAAGGATTATACACTGCCTGAAGGTCGGTAGTAAACTGTCTGTCCAATTTAATTTCCAAACCGACATTGGGCGATAATGTTGCCCAGTAAAGTGCATTTGTCTTTACAGCTATATTCTGCGCATTAGCAATACATGCTAAAAATAAAAAACAGCATAAAAAGGCTCTAGTTAATTATACCGTTGCAAACTTGACATTATAA
>UMAO01057989.1_pt1 | contig 27138 bp, 9 predicted proteins | sample 1963741 | NCBI WGS metagenome assembly UMAO01 (sample SAMEA4835919, study PRJEB28245) | human gut metagenome | biome: gut microbiome; material: fecal sample | place: Denmark | collected 2008
TGTTATTTTGTGATTTATTGATGATTGCGGCGAGTATTATTTTGTATAGTGCTTATTTTTTATTAATGTTTTTATGTTGCTTTTTGAATAAATTATATCTAAAAAATAACAAATAGTCAATATAAAGCAAAACGGACAACTCCGAAGAGTTGCCCGTTTTTATTTTTTATTCGGTTTGCAGATTTAGGTTTATGCCATTGTCTGAAGTAAATCAACAAGTGAAGCAATAACCGTATCGGTATCACCCTTAAGAACAGGAAGTACCTGGTCTACAACACCTGAAACTGTTTCGTTGCCGCCTACAAGACCGGTTACAAGTGAACTGATCTTCTTGAAGTTGTCGCCTGCGTTTACAGTTTCGATTAAGTAGCTGAGAACTGCGATGAGAGTTTCTGAAGAGTTACCCTTAACGTAAATTCTTGTGCCGTAGGTAGCAGCCTGTGATGCGTCGGTAATTACCTTACCGTGGCTTGCAAGCTGTAACCAATTAATGTCGTTAAGCTTAATTCCAAGCGGCGTGCCCTTAATCTTAATCATTCCAAGAATGTTATTAAGAAGAGGAACGATAGCGTCAGCGCCGAGGAGCGGCTTAAGTGTTGCGTTAATATCATAGATATCAAGCTTGAAGTTTGATACGCCAATCTTGCCGAGGAGAGAGTTAAGGTCAACCTTAAGTGCCTTAAGAAGGGCAGGTAAGAGAGTGTTGAGGTCAACTACAGGCTTGACAGCGTCTATAAGTGCAGAGATAGGAGTGAGGAGATTGTCAAGGATCTGGCAAAGTCCGTTATTACCGATGAAGAGTGCAAGGTTTGGAAGCATTTCAAATAATGTTTCGAGAGGAGCATTGAGAATATCCTCAACCTTATCCCAGATAGGATTGATAATGTCAAGAAGAACATTATCATAAGCTTTCTTCATATCTTCTCTGTACTGATACTGAGTCTTAACGTTATACATTGAGAATGCTTCCATAAGAGGAACGATTGATGATGTATAACCGTTAGAACCAGGGATTCTTACGATATCGAAAAGACCGAGGTATGCGTCATTAAGAAGTACATCAAGTACGCCGAATACAGGACGAAGAACTGCAACGAGTGCATGGAAGAATGAATCTCTGTCCTTAACGCCCCACTTAAGAGCTGATGTATTAACCTTTGACCAAGAACCAGCCTTAGCGATTACGCTTGCATTAGATGCATAAGTTTTGCCGTAAGCTTCGTCTGTAAGGAGCTTAGCAACATTGCTTGTTGAGAAGTCGATACCTGTTTGTGCAAGGAGGGAAACGAGTGAGCCGTCGCCAACCTTAACCTTTTCAACTGCACCGTAAAGACCGGTGAGAAGTGAGTTAACAATGTCATCCTTGAAGAGGAGGCCGCCGATTAAGTTGTTAAGACCGCCTTTAATTAAACTGCCAACAAGGCCGTCAAGCATAGGAGGAAGATTCTTAAGGAAGTCAACGTCTACGCCCTTAGGATATGAGAAGTCGAATGAGCCTGTCTTATATGCGGTGTAATCCCAGAATGCATTAGTAGGTTCGCCTGTTAAGAAGTAGAATACTGCACGAACGATATCATCTTTTTCAGCCATGCTGATTGTAGTGAATACACTTGAGATGATTGACTTGAGCATACTGTTCTTCTTAATAGCGCCAATTGAAGAAACAAGTGATTTGATTGATTTAGCGTTCTTAATAAGAGTGTCTGCCACATAGCGGAGAACTGCAACGAGAACCTCGCCCTTGTCAGCAACAACTTCCTTATTAGTGAACTTGCCTTCGGCATTCATAGCCTGTGACTTAGAGGTTACAACCTTGCCGTGAGCAGCGATTGTTGACCACTTGAAATCAGGAAGCTTGATGCCTGTTTTCTTAAGTAAGCTGTTAATAAGCGGAACAACGATGTCCTGAATGTTGCAAGACTTGAGGTCTGCAAGCTTAATGTTAAGCTTAACGCCCTTAACCTTAAGCAAGCTTGTTAAATACTTGCCAAGGTCCTTGCCAAGAACCGCTGAAATAATCTTATCAACATCTAAACCTGCTGACTTAGCAGTTTTAACAATGTTTGTAATCGGAGCAAGGAGATTATCAAGAAGCTGGCCGATACCGTTGTTATCAATGAAGTATGCAAGGTTAGGAAGAACTGATGTAATTGTTTCAAATGGCTTGTCGAGAACTTGGTCAACAAAGCTCATAAGAGGATTAAGAACATCAAGAAGTACGTTATCCTTAGCCTTCTTGCAATCCTTCTGATACTGTGCAAATGTCTTAATCTTGCTGTTGCTTACCTGAAGAACATCAAGAAGAGGAACGATTGCACCTTCATAGCCGTTAATGCCGTTTACGCCGACATTGAGTGCGTTAAGGTCAAGCTTAATTGTTGAAAGCTTAGAGTCGGCATTCATTGAATCCTTAGCTGTAAGAGTAAGAACACCTTTCTTAAGCTCATAGGTAAGAGCAATCTTGCTTGCTACCTTGCCGTCGCTTCCCTTAATATCAAGAGATGTTGAAGCCTTTGCAATTGTGATATTGCTAAGGTCAATCTTTCCTTCATTAAGGAATACGTTGAGAACACTGTTGAGAGGACGAAGAATTGCAACGAGTGCATGTACGAAGCCCTGCTCAGCCTTTGCGGAGCCATCCTTGAAGCCCCAGTTGATTGTTTTAACCTTCTTCCAGCTCTTAACCTTCTTGAGGGTTTTAGCTGCTGAAGAATAAGTTTTACCATAGCTCTTATCCATAAGTAAGCCTGCAACGCCCTTAGGTGAAACAGTAATGCCTGCCATATTGAGATAAGGTGAAATAGTCTTTTTGTCAAGTGCACCATAAAGTGCCTTAGCAAGTGAAGTGAGGTTAGCGTTTGTAAATACCAAACCGCTTACAACACCCTTAAGATTTGATGCGTCAACTACGCCGAAGTTAGTGAGAAGAGCCATAACTGCGTCAACTGCACTGTCAAGCTGGGTGATAGCTGATTCGGCATCATAAGAAGAAATACCGTCAGGGTACTTGAACTTTAATGAAGTTCCCTTGTATTTGCTGTAAGCCCAATAAACTTCTGTAGGTGACTGTGTGAAGTCAAGAAGCTTGCCTACAATCTTAAGAAGTCCCATACCGTCAAGCTTACCTGTTTCGATATACTTGATGAGCTTCTTAACGCCTGAGCTTACCTTGTTGTTGCCCATAATCAAACCGATGATTGTGGAAAGGTTATGATTTGTCTTTACAAATTCAACAACATAATCGAGTACGTATACAAGTGTTTGAGCAGGAGTTGTTGTCTTGCCAAGCTTGTTCCAATTAATGTTGTTAAGTTTAATACCTGTCTTTGCAAGAAGGGTATTAATAATAGGAATAATGTTGTTGCCTGAAAGAGCATAGCCCTTAACCTTAAGTCCAAGCTCTTGCTTGTCGTTAACTGTGATTAAATCACCGAACGTCTTAGAAACGATACCTTCAAGCAGCGCTGCAAGTGACGGTGATGCGGCACCAAGCTTATCACTCTTAATCTTAAGAATGTTGGCTGCGCCGTTGAGCTCGTTTGCAATAGCCTTAACTGCGCTTGAAACAACAGATGCAAGTGTAGGAGTTGTTGTATCGTCTAATACAACGCCGATAGCCGACACAAGATTGAGCAATGTTGTTGCAGGCTTTTCAAGGAACTTGTCAAGAAGTGAAACTATTGGATTAACAATACCGGTGAATACTTCATCACGGTATGGATTGCTCTTATCTGCAAACTTAGTAGGAGTATCAACTGTGATGCCTGTCTTTTGAGCTATTGTATTAAGAACAGGATAGAGAGCATTTTCATAAATGCCTGTATCAATAAGAACTACGCCGAGGATAGAGGTGAGAAGTCTGAGTGAGGTTGAAAGACCTGTCATAAATTCATCTCTGTTGCCTGCTGTGATGCCCCAATTAATGCTTACGTTAAGAGTACCGTTGTCATTAACTGCGTCACTCCAACTGTCAAGCTTAGAAAGCTTCTTGCTTGCGTCCTTAATGCCTGTGTCCTTAATTCTTACAGATAATGAGTCAGGAGAAATAAGTCCGTTGACTGCTTCACTGATAAGATTGTATTTTGCTGTTACGTCGGCATTACCATTATTATATGTATAAGAGTATGCATACTTGTCTGTAAGTCCTGCAACAAGTGTTTCGACGAGAGCATAGGTTCTTACTACTACTGTTGTAAGACCTTCGTTTGTGTAGATATCCTTAGGATTAACGTTACCATTTGAATTAGGAGTACGTGCATCCTCGCCATTAAGATAATATAAATAGGTATTAAGTAAATCAATTGTTGCGTTTGATGCATTTGCACCAATGTAATTTGAAAGTAATGAAATTACGCCGACAATAATGTTACTTGTCTTGTTGATTGAATAGCCGTTTACGCTTGAATCCGTAAGGAGAGATGACAATGTTTTATCAAGCTTAGCTATTGTGTTATCAACGTTCTTCATATCGCTGCTCTTATGTGCTGAAATATCAACTGAAGAGTTAGGAGTTGCAACTGCCTGTGTAGTGGCAGGAGATGAATTATTCTTGTTATTGTTATTATTGTTGTTATTGTTGTTATTTGACTTGAATGAATTGATAAGTGCCTTAACAACGTCAACAAGCTTGCTTACATTAGTAATAAGGAAGTAAGCGTTATCTCTGTCAAGACCTACAAATCCGCTTGATTGCGGTTCAAATGTGAAGCTGTACTTGCTGTCACGTGTAATCTGGAAGATACTGTTGAGAAGGTCTGTAAGAGCACTTGTTTCGGTGAAACCGCCTACTGAATTGAGAAGACCTGTAATAATAGGAAGGTTCTTTTCAAATTCACTGCCCTTAGAGCTTATTACATTGTTTACAAGACCGAGAATAGCATCAAGCCAATCCTCTACGAATACACCTACAAAGCAGTCAAAAATCTTTGTTGGGTTTGGATTAGCGGCAAAATCCTTGAACTCTGTCATCTTAGAGTTACTTACTGCGCCGTTTGAATCCGTAACAATCTTGCCCTTGTAGCAATATGTCCATGCATCCTTGCTTACGCCGTATTTGTCAGCTGCAAGGTTTTCCATAATGTCAAAGAGCTGAGGAATTGCAACCATAATGTTGTTAAGACCTGAGTTGATGACTTTTCCTCCGTCATCATGGCCCTTAACCTGGTCTCTGTACTTAGGAGTGCTAACGTATGTGTCAACTGCAGTAGTGAAGAGGCCAGCAATTTCTGTTACCAATTCATAAAGACCTGCGCCAACCTGTCCGTTTGAAGCTGTGATTGCTTTCTTAAGGATACCCTCAAGGTCGCTGAGCTTAGCATACTTGAGAGCCTTATCGGCAATGTAAATACCTGTAATCTTAGGTACGCCTGCTTCATATGTGTATTTAACGTTAAACTTAGTAGTGCTTGAAACGTTTGCAAGTACATCTGCAAGAGAACCGCTTAAGCCATTATAAGAATAGGTATAAGAACCGTCGCTGTTCTTTGTATATGTGATTGCTTTACCGTAGCTGTCTACAACCTTGTCATACTTAAGTACATAGTTAGGAGTTGCGATAATGTCGCCGGCTGAGAAGTCGGTAGGTGTTTGATAATTGGATGAGAAATCAGAAAGATAACCTGTCTTTTCGTTGCCGTCGTTCCAATAAGTACCGCCGATTTCCTCAAACTTGCCGTCTCTTTGGAGCCAATGCATAAGCTGAGGAAGCATAGCGTTGAGGTCCCAAGCAAGCTGACCGATGCCGATATATGAGCCTGATGATGCATTCATTTTTTCAAGCAATCCATCACCGACAACAGCATAGAGGAAGCCTTCTTGGTTATTTCTTTGCGAATTGCCGATTTCAGAGAAAAGAATAGGCTCAAGAAGCTCGTTGATTACTACTGTAAGTAAAGGAAGAAGGTTTACGACTGTCTTAATCGGGTCGTTAACAAGATTCTTCCAAACATCTGTAAGAGCGTCCTGAAGATTTACTTTTGTCTTAAGAAGTGACTTAAGAACGCTGTCTACAACGCTGCCCATTTCTGTATTAGGGTCAACAATATCGCCGATTGTGTTGTTGAGAATAAGGTTTGTAATCTCGGTACCTGCCGAACCTGTAAGGTCAACATTTTTACCGTTGAGAATTTCCTTTTGAGCGTCGGTAAGAACGATACCTGAAGTTTGAGAAGTTTTTTTCTTTACAATATCATCAAGTACGATCTGAACGTTAAGAAGGAATTTGAAAGAATACTTATAGCTGTATGTATAAGTAGTGTTATTAGTGCCAAGGTCGTTTGTATCAACGCCTAAGTATTCAGATGCAATCTTAGTAACAATGTAGTCGTAAGAAGCAGCAACCCATTCATTGATTGATGACTTGCTGTAATTATTTGAATTAGTTACAGAGTCAGACTTAAGTGCGTTAATGCCGACACCCGGGTCTGAACGTGAAGCATCAACAAGTGAATTAACAGGCAAGTATTTTGTTTTGTCAATATGTGTACGGTTTCTTGCATAGTCGCCTGCAAATGAATTCAACAAATTCATGTAATTTGTTGAATTATTTTTTTGGTTAGCTGCAATAAGAGACCAGAATTCCGAAGTGTAACTGCCTTTAAGTGAAGCAGGAACAATTACTGTCTTGTTCTTTTTGTCGCCAAATTTATCGTTAAAGGTAACTTCGCCGTCCTTAAAGTAGTTTGTTACAACTTTAGTGGTGCTGTTTGTAGCGCCGACGCTGGAGAAGAACGCACGCAACTGAGTAAGTTCGTCATCGCTGATGAAGAAACTGTCACCCTCTTGCCAATTTGCATCGTATCCTTTTGGAAGCTTAGCATTGATTTCGGAATTAAGCTTGTTGAGGTCAACGCCGTTTCCGTTATTACCGAAACGTACAACCATACCCTTAAGAATATCAGTGTAATACGGAGAAGTGGTTGTGTCGACATTACCGTTCATAAGTGCTTTTTTGCACAAATCGGTCATAATAGTGTTGCCTACTACATATTCGATATATGACTCGATTTGGTAATCTGTTGTCATGCCCTCTTTTTGTGCAAGAGTCTCGAAAGAAGCATCTTCGGCAACACCTAATTTAGCGGCAACAGCTTTTCTTGCGATTTCCTTAACAGTGTCATAAACATTGTTTTCAGTGTCGCTTACTGTGAAGCCCTTAAATGTCATAGGAACCTGATAAAGCGATGTGCTGTCAACTGTTTGGTTAAATGTTGCACCGCCGTCGCTTATCAATCTGATAAATTCGCTTGCTGAGATGAAGCTCTGACCGACACCGAAGTCGTAGTAAATAACGTCAGCCAAATCGTTAAGCTTAACATTGATACCGTATGTTGCATACTTAATGTTAAGTGTGCCCATATAGTTGTTAACAACGGCTTGCTCATCAGCTGTGAGCTTAAAATCAAAGTTCTTCAACTGGTAAAGTGTGGCAGTATCATAAGTGTCACCGATAGCTTCGCCGTTAAGCTTAACTGTTTCAACAGCACCGCTTTTTACAGCTTCGGTATAACGCTTAGCAATTGCTTCTACCTTATCACTGTCTGTACCTTGCTTTATCTTTTGAGCATAAAGGTCGGCTAAATACCAAAGGCTGTTTGTTGAGAACTTGATAGTTTGACCTGCGGCATTGTAGCCTGAAACGGTACGTTCGCTTTCTTTACCGTATAACCATTCGTCAAGCTGATCTCTCGTGTCTTTAGATAAGTCTTTGTTGTCTTTGTACTTTAAGCAAAGGGCAGTAAGTGAAAAATAATCAATTGCGCCCGTTGAACCGCTTAAGTAGTTATAATCTTCAGGATTACCCATACCTTTCTGAATATAACTTGTTACAAAGTCTGACTGGCTTGTCTTTGCAAGTGCGCCGATAAGAGTCGGCTGCAATACGCCGAGTAAATCCTGAAGTGTTGTTTCACTTACGATTTGCTCTTTTTCTTTGGTGGTAAGTTCCGCTGCGGTCTTACCTAACTTTTTAGCACCCTTTTCATAAACAGGCTTGCTTATTGCCTCAATGCCCATGAGAAGGGAAGGCAGCTGGTCTGCCAATTTGTTAAGTGTGTCGAATGCCGAATCGGCGTCAACATTTGTCGTTTTCCAAAGCGGGTTGTCATTACTCTTGGCGAACGCAGTAAATCCAACTGAGCATGTGGTCACGACCATTACTACAGCTAAGAAAAAGCTGAGTATCTTTTTGCTCGTTCTCATATAAATCTCTCTCTCCTTTACATATGATTTACGAACTTGTCGTATGGTAACGCATTTTTTGGATAATGCGCCGAGCAGTATTTGTTCACAGTTTCTACACAAAAAACTGCTTTTTAGGCGCAGGATATCCACACGCGTATTAACAAATACAATATATTTATAACAAATAAAAACTTATAAGTCAATAATTTTATAACATATTTTGAATTTATTGTGAATTTTCACATATTTTCGCATTGATTTTTGACGATAGAGAGTTGCAAAATAGGCAATACAACATAAAAAGTCTAACAAACATAATTCGACAGAAAATTGACTGTAAAACGTAATATAATCCATATAAAGTCGAGTAAAATTCTGTTCGATTTGTAAAGGCAAACATCTTTACAAATGTAAATTTTGTGTAAAGTATCATAGCTTTACTTGCGGAAAATCAAGCGTTTTTTAGCGCCGAATTATAAACAAATTGTAAACATTTAGTTAATAATTTGTGCAAGGTGTCAAAAATAAGTTTGCTTTTTTGGACATTGTTACAAAAATATCATTTGTCGTTTGTCTTTATTGACTTTTTTGTTGCCTTATGTAATAATTATAATGTGTTTAAAGCACATATTGCGCAGTTTTTGGTGCAACGGTTTGGCTTTGCCGACCTTCAGTCTAATTCAGATTGCCTGATGGTCAGAGATTGTGACAGGCTCCCACGCAATATGTTAACACTTTATTATTCAATTAATTTTAAATTTAATGGAGGTAAAAAATGAAAACGAAGGCAAAAAAGTTTTCACATAAGCTTCTGGCATTGTTTATGGCAGTGCTTATGGCAGCTTCCTGCTTTACCGGTGCTTTAACTGCTTATGCTGATACTATGAGCAGTGAAAAGACGTATGCCGACGACTCAATCGAATATAACGATTTGGCGTGGGCTATTCTTTCCGATGAACAGGTAGCTACAGCTTTACTTGACTATGCTGATTTGATGCTTGCCGAATACGGTCCGCAGATTGATAAGCTTCTTGAAAACCTTCCTTCAAGTATTACCCAGTATATCACATGGGACAGCAACAGCCGTACCCTTAAGCTTAATGCTTTTGGTCTTATTAAAAAAGACATTCCGGTACGTACTCACAGTGTTGATGAAATTTTCTATACACTTCAGGGTGTTGCTTCTCTTCTTGACTCATATGGTAACTTACTCGGTGATGCCGGCAACCTTAACTTTAAGGCTGTTGCTACTAAGGATTGGAATATCACAAGAGAAACTGCATCTTCAACCGATATTTTAAGAAGGGTAATCGGTATTTTCCAAAACCTTTCTTGCGATTATAACGGCGCTGATATTTTAGGTCAGGTGCTTAGAGGTAACTTTACCCTTGGTACTCTCGGTAACGTTGCAAACCTTGATGTATATAAAATCATAGGTAATCTTTTGGGCTTTACAGATACAAAGTATAAAACAAACTTAGTATACAATGTTGCTCAAAACCTTATTTTCCAATATACTAATTGGTATACGGAAGATGAAATTAATAATTTCAAAAACGGTACTGCAACATGGGTTTATGATGACCAGCTTATTAATAAACTCACAACAGAACTTCTTGATAAGATTAGCGTACTTGTTACATATAATCAAGAATACACAGATGCTGATTCGCAAACAGCAATTCAGGATACATCGGCTACACGTTATTTGAAGATTAAAGCTGAAATGAAGGCAAGCGGTTCTGACTACGCTACTGCAGCTGCAAAGCTTGGTTATGACCCTAACCTTATATATTCAGATGAATTTAAAGACGATGAGGGTAATCCTCTTAACGTTCTTCTTTTTGCTTATGGTGCTCCTGACAAAAACGGTTATGCAACAGCATCAACCACAAAGGTAACACTTAAGGCAACCGATAATCTTTTTGATTTCGGTTATAGAGCTCTTGACCTTGCTTGGGATACAGTTCTCAAGGGTACAGTCAAACTCCTTCACGTAAATGATGGATTTGATAAGGGTCACGGCGCTAACTTTGATAACAACTATTATTATTTCTTCGACCAAAAGGGAGAGTGGAATGATAATGATGTTGCTGCAAACTATACACAGGCTAAGCTCGATCAATGGGCAAATGCAGTATATAAGGATTATAAGTTTGATTCTGCAAAGGATTTCCTTGCTTATGTTAAGAAGACGGTAACTTATGACCGTACAGCTGCCGAGAACTCAACAGGTTCTTGGAAAGATATCGACGCAACGAGACTTTTTGCTAAGTTAAGATACAGCCCACTTGCTGATTACGGCTTTAAAGTAACAACAGGTCCTATCAATCTTTACTTTGCAGAAACAGGTACTCCAAACCTCGATAAGTTCTTTAGCGGAAGCTATTCAAAGTACAGCTCAATGGTAGCAGGCTTTAATGACGCACTTGTTGCAGCAGTTAAGGACTTGTTCCCGCAGAGCGGCAACGTTATCGGCACACGTCCTGAAATGACAACAACCGGTGATTTTGCAACTATTGACGCAGCAGCAATTAAGTCAATCGTTTCAACACTCGTTGGCAACGCTTGCAAGATGGTTCAGTACACAGCAGACGCTACAGACGCTAACATTCTTAAAGCTTTCTACGCAAAGAACGGCGCCAGCGCTGCTCTTACAGAGAAGAATCTTGAAGAAGCAATGATTCCTATGCTCGTTGCTTGTATCGGTCAGGTAAATCTTGGCGCAGGCAAGCTTGAGAAAATTATCCATCCTTCTGATTGGGACGGATGTAAGGATGCAGAAGCAGTAGCTTATGTATGCCTTAAGGAGTATTTATCATACTCAATGCCTAACAAGGATTATTCAAAGCTTGTAAAGATTGACAGCGACGGAACAATCAATGCAACACTTGAAGGCACAATTCTTCCAATGGCTCGTGACGCAGTTGCTTATGTAATTGAGGCTTACGTTCCTCTTGAGGACGAAAACGGCAATACTTGGAAGACAGAGTCAGCAGCTGTTGATTCTAAAACAACACTCTTTGACCTTCTTAATTCTGTAGTTTGCTACTACGGTGGCGACCATGCAATGGAGAAGGCTGTAAACAAGGGCGAAAGAGCTATGGGCGTAGGTGCTCTCCTCGGTATTTGTGATGGAAACGGCAACAGCCTTATCACAACAAAGAATACTCTTTGGGAAAACATTAATGCAATAGCTAATAAGCTTATGCCTGTTCTCGGTACACTTCAGGGTACAGGTTATGCTAAATTCAATTCAGAGGAACTTATTTGGAACAACATTGTTCTTTCATTCCTTGATATTGGTAAAGAAAATTCAAAGACAGGTCTTTGCGGCGTATCTAACTTCCTTAACCAGTTATTTACAATTGTTTCTGCAGAGCCTATCCAAAAGACTTCAATCGTCGTAACAATTTATGATTTACTTAAGGATCTCATTAACGGATTGTTTGGCGCACGTTACAGCGGACAGAGCTTTAAGACAATCGTTCCTGATGCTACAACTACTCATCCGTTTGATGATTTCTTCCAGGTTAAGGTACTCGCAGGTACAGACGGTAAGAACTTGGGTGCATTCCAAAAGCTTATCTGTAACTTTGTAGAGTTCGGCGGATACGGTACAAACGGTCCTAAGACCTACTCTGATTCTATTATCAGAGGTATCTGTTTCGCAGTACAGGCAGTTAACAGCTTCCTTCCTAATGCATTGACTACACTTGGTCAGCATCAGCTCAAGATGGCTACTGCTTCGTTCGGTTCTAACACCGTAACAGGCTGTACTTCAGGTGAACCTTATGATGATGTACTTACTGTTACAAACAACTCGGTAGGTATCAATGCATCGTACATCAAGGACGGCAAGGCTACTCAGCTTTCACGTTACTATGTAAAGATTACAAGCGTGCTTCAATATGATGTTTACAACCAAGAAATGCCTGATGATACAATAGATTTCCCTGCAACTCCTATTGATCCGGGTAAGAGTGCTAAAATTAATATTTCAGTTCCGTTCGATGTTTCAGGTTCTGATACAACAAACACATGCCGTGTTGTTGTAAATTATGATATCGTTGATGATCAGGGCAATGTTCTTTATGGAGGCAATACTGTAACAGCTTATAAGCTTCTTACAAGTGAAGTAAGCTTCAGAAATGCTCTTTATGATGCTGATTATAACTTCAACTCTACATTCCAGCAGACAGACGGCACTGACAGAGAAGAAAACGGTGTAACCGTTCATTCTCTTACAGGTATCGGCGGTAATATCTCTGCAAACTATCCTGATAAGATGGTTATCGCTTCTAACAAGCTTAACGAAATCGCTCAGTATTCATTCTTTATGAAGGGCGGCAGTAAGGAAAAGAGCATTGACGGTGTATTCTTCTTTGACAGAAAATCCGGCTATGAATCAAATAACCTTACTACTGCAGCTAAGTCATTCGATGATTCTAATTTAACAACAGTAAATATCGGCGAAAATAACGCTATTGCTCGTTGGGATAAGTCAACAGGTGATCTTCTTAAGATTGGTATGTATGACTATCGTGTAGAAACATCTGCAGGCTCAGGCGAATTCGGCGAATGGCAGCGTAACCATACAAACGCTTCTACAGGTAGCGGCCTTGATGCTGTTGACTACTACAGAGGTTATACTTCTGAGGAAATCGGTAACATTTCAAAGCAAAATGAGGGCAAGGAGATTGAAACAAGAACTCACGTTGCATTCACTCTTCAGGAAGCACTTGATGCTAAGATTATTGCCGGTTACCATATCAATGAAAGCGGTATTTATGATACAATGTATCTTAAGACCGGTGGTAAATATAACTATGATAACATCTTTAATATGGTTACACTCGGTACCGGTATTGATGCTATCTATATAAATACCTCAAAGCAAACATTTGGTTCAAATGCTGTTAATAACTACAGACCGTTTGGTTTCGACGGTGAGGCTACTGTTAAGACCGGCACTTATGATGTTAATGTTAACTTCTATAATTCAGGTTCTTATAAGACAGGCAGCTTCCAGCTTGTTATCGGTGAAAGCGGTTCAGCCGGCTCACTTGATAAGAACTATAAAGAACTTGCCAATATCATGGCTAACTATAAAACATCCGACTTCAAAGAGGATGCATCTATCGGTTCAGTTTATGATTTGGCTAAGGATGCTCTCATGAATGTACTTAGCGTTCAGTCAGCTCCTTACACTGCTGAATCAGCTCTTACTCAGTCAGATAAAACAGAGTATGCAGTTACAACTTCAGTTACAACTTCCGCAACAGGCGATCGTGCATACGTTCCTTACTCAACCTCTAACGAAACAGTAACATTTACTGTAAAGGGTACTCAGGTAAGCTACACAATCCCTGAATCGGTTAAAGCAACTGCTTATGTCGGTGGCACAGTAGACGCTACAACAGGTGCAACCAGTGGCGGCGTAAAGGGAATTTACTATTCCGATGAGAAATGTACAATGCCTATTTACTCACCAAAGCCACTTACATCATCAGATGTTAAGAATGGCAAGGATGCTGCATTGGCTAATGTAACACTCGGTCAGGACGGTAACTATTACCTTACTAACTCAGTTAAGTATGCTACAAAATGGGATCTCGATACATATCCTGGCGGCCCATGGCAGAGACCGACATCTACTCAGGATACAAACAAAGATAACGAGCCTCTTTATAATCAGGTTCAATATGTATACAGAAATGCTGAAGGCAAAAAGTGCAACTCAGGCGATAATTGGGCATGTAAGTTCCCATCAGCTGAGTATCAGCTCATTCCTAACTCAGGCGAGATGGACTCAGTAGATAATCGTGGTATTGCTACTCAGGCTAATGACAGACTTGAATATGTTCTTAGCGTAGTTAAGTCTCACCTTATCAGCTCATCATCAACACTCTACAATGAGATTTCTGAGCTTAGAAATGGTCTTGAAGAAATTAACTTTGATATTCTTACATATAATAAGATGGTAGAATATGCAAAGAAGGCTGAACAGCAGTATACAGTTGACGTTGATTACGTTGATGCAACAACAGGCAAGACTGTTGAAAGAAACGGTATGTCTTATGTTGACGCTGCTAAGCTTATGAATGACCTCAAGAATGCAGGTACTAAGTTTACTTATACCACAGCTTCTGAAGTATCTTCTGTTCAGGCAAAAGAATACGTTAAACTCTTTAACATATTCGCTTCTGCAGTTATTGAACGTGGTTACCAGGGTAAGCAGCTTGAAAATGAAATCAAGTGTGCATCGGGTAATGCTTACTCAATGCTCAAGGCAACACCTGCTACATACAATGAGGACGGTACAGTTGCTACTGAAGCAACCGTATCTAAGAATGGCGGCGTAGCAGCTAACCCACGCTTTGGTGCATTTGATGCAACAGGTAAGCTTGTTAACGAAGGCACAACAAAGTACTCATCAGCATCTTGGAACAGATACGTGAGAGCTCTTGCTGCCGCAGTTGACCTTGCTAACTATGGTAACGGTTCTTATAAGTATAAGAATTCCGGCACATTCAATATCAATGACCGTAAGAACTATGACGCTCAGCTTGCTAAGATTTACAATGTTGATACTGAACTTCAGGCAGCTGAAATCGGTCTTACCGAGTTTGAGAGCTGTGAGCTTACTGTAACTCCTGTTGCAGGTGCTAAAGTAACAATCGACGGTGTTGCTTACTCAGGTCCTGTAGCTGTAGAAAAGGGTCAGGTTGTTTCAATCAATGTAACAGCAGAGGAAGGTTATACTCTTAAACCTGAACTTACTGTTAACGGCGACAAACTTACATTTGACGATACAGCAACAGCATTCCCATATGAGCTTACTGTTACAGGCAATACTACAATCGTTCCTTCGGTTGAGTCATTGGCTCCGTCAACTCATAATGTTACTGCTTCACTTGTTGTAGCAACATCTTCAAAGGGCGCTACTAACAATAAGGGCGTAAACGGAACATATAAAGTAACTGTTTATGACAGTGCAAACGCTCCTGTTCTTGAAAAGTCATTTGACCTTACAGCTGCTGCAAACGAGATTAGTCTTGACCTTGCACCTGGCACATATACAGCAACAATTACTTCTGAATTCGCTATTACACGTACAGTAAGCATTGTTGTTGGTGACGCTGATATTGCAGGTCCTGCAATTGCAATGGTTGTTTGCGATTACAACAAGGATAAAGGCATTTCAGCTACTGATGCTACTCTTGTATACAAAGAGGTAACTGCATCTCAAAAGAATTTAGCATTCGACCTTAATGGCGACGGTGGTATATCTGGTACTGATGCTAAAACTGTTTATGCTATTGCATCATCAGCTATTTCACTTCCTGCTGTTACTATTAAGTAATATTAGTTTCTATACTTCTTAGGGGCGAAAGTCCCTAAGAAGTTTTACTTGAAAATTACGATAACTTGTGTTATTATTTAATTAAGCAGAGCTATGGCTTTGCTTTGTCTTGATATATTCGGCTTTCGCCGTTTATATACTATGCCCGCTTTGGGCGGGGAGGCTATGGGCAGTTTCGTTTAGTAAATGTTTAATGTTTCACGGTGTTTGGCTTTTGCCAAAGTTGCTTGGTTTCATATTTTTGTGTTTTCTGACCGATTTTGTCTTTGCCCTTCACGGCGATTCTGCTTCTCCCCAAATTAAGCAATTTTTTTAACAAGGAGGTAACACCAATGAATACAATTGCAAAAAAACGAGTAGGTGTTATTTTCGGTACACTTGCGTTTTTGGTTTTTGTTGCGCTTGTTGTGTGCCTTCCTCGTACTTCGTATGCTGCTGCGCTCGGAACGGAGAGCCCGAACGTTTATTGCACATACACAGATTCTAACGGCAAACAATACGACGGTGATAAGTTACCTGCCGGTACATACGACGTCAGCTTTTATTTAGAGGGCGTTACCGAGTTATCGGTTGTGCAGGTTACATCAACCTATTCTTCGGATGTATCGGTGCAAAGTGAGCCTAAGGCTCTTCTTTCTGATAAGGTTGCCGGCGTATCTTCGATGGGAACCGTAACGAATGATTCTAATTTGGTATTCGGCTTTGCTTCAGATGCTGACACTTGTTCATCTGTAACAAAGGACGGCACGTTGCTTGCAACCTTCTCGGTTGCTTTTGCAAAGGATTGTGACGCCGCTGATGTTATTTCGGTTTCAACAGACCCAAATAAGACTTTCATTATGGCTAATTATAATGACGGATTTGACGATGAGTATGCTCTTGTTACCAAATCTGCCGATTATCCCGGTTCTCTATATTTAATGACCTGTGACGTTTCACCGTCAACCGGTCATAGCGTAAACGGCTCGCTTGTTATTATGACAGATGCGAAAGGCAATACTGCCAACAGTCCTGTTTACGGCGAATATACGGTTAACGTATATTCCGATTCAGCTCGTACCGAGCTTGTCGGTACAACCACATCATCTCTTAAAGATGGTGTAAACGCTTTCTCTATTGATTCGTTAAAGGATGGAACCTACTATCTTTCAATCTCATCTGATTATGCAATAGCTCGTAATGACGTTACCGTTATTGTAAACGGTGCCGATATTACTAATGCGGTTATTCCTATGATGGCTTGCGATTTTAACGGGGACGGTGGTATATCTGCAACAGATGCTACACCCGTATATAAAGCTGCTACATCTAAGAACCCATCATTGCTATTTGACTTGAATGGTGATGGGGGCATATCTGCAACAGATGCTACGATTGTCTATGCTTGTGCATCCGGTTCCAATTATTATAACGGATTAGAGATAAAGTGATTTTTTTCAAAATAAATAAAGGGGATTTCTAAGTGAAAAAGACATTTAGAAAAGCAATAGCTGTTCTTCTTGCAGTTCTTATGGTTGCATTCTCCGTTCCGTTTTCTGCTTTAGCTGCCACTAATGGTGTAGCTGATATGTTCGGTTCAACAGATTATACTGTTACTCAGAACAGAAAATGGTGGGTTGATGATGGCGTTGATGCAAGCCTTGAAAAGCTTCAGTCAACTCCTGAATATCGTGGCTATGCTAATGATGACGTTAGTGGTGGTTCGGTAGATTTCGGTGGTGAAATCGCAGATTATGCGAGCAATGGACTCGAAGACCATCGTAATGACTATAAGCCTGTAGTTGCAGCAACAGTTTCAAACTTGGGTTCAAAACAAGATGCTGAAGCTGCCATAGCAGACGGTACATTCGCTAAATACAACAAGCAGTACATTAACCAATATTATGGCGTAGATGCTTCACATACTTATGAGGCTGTTAAAGCAGCAGGTAATATTGTAAACCCTGCTCATGTTAAAGCAGGTCAGCGTATTGCTATTACAGTTGAAATCGGCGGATTTGATGTTATCCAATCAGGTCAGTTCAAAGGTAAATTCAACACTGAATATCTTCAGGCATCCACTCCGGGAAGTCTTACTAAGGTACGTGATAATTGGAAAATTAATACAACTGCCAAGGGCGCAATTAAAAACGGCGTTTCAATCTATGGAGATGCAATGCAGTTTAATAGCTCAACGTATAATAATGAAGAAGGTATTTGGTATGGTGCTATTACAGGCGTAGCTGCCGGAAATGGTAACATAAATACTTCCAACTTCTTTGGAGTTGGTCTTGATGGCACATCAAAATTCGGTAAGTACGGTATGGCTTGCTATACTTATGCATTCGAAGTAATTAAGGATTGCGACCTTTCGGAAGTATTTACATTTGACAGAGACGATTTTGGTACAGAATTTGAACCTTATTACAGAGATTCATTATTTGATATGCAAGATCCGAATTTGTATCTTGTTACAGGTGACGATTCAGCAAGAACCTTTGCTAACTGGGCATTAATTTGGACAGATTATGCAAAGGATTCAACACCTGAAGCTAAGACTTATACTATTACATTTAATGACATCAACGGCAAGCCTGTTGATACGCAGACAGTTAAAGAAGGCGAAACTCCAACAGTTCCTTCAACAAATACTGCTGCAACTGTAAATTATAAGAGCGATAATAAGCACGAAGTAACAACTTACTCATGGCCGGCAGTATCAGCTGCTACTGCAGATGCAACTTACAAAGAGGTTGCTACTACAGCTGAGGAAGATTGTAACATTACTTATGCAGAGACAAGCAAGCATACACTTCTTTCAGGTTCTGTTCTTACAGGAACATGTACTGTATGTAAACATGTAGATACTCAGACTAAGGACGATAAGCTTGACGGTACAGCTTACTATGCTGCACTTGATGCTGCAAAGAAAGTTGACGGTACTAAGTACACAGCTGAATCTTATGCTAAGGTAACAGCTGCTCTTGAGACTTATGCTCAGGCTAAGGTAGAGGCTTACACAGATCAGCCAAGCGTTGACGCTGCTGCAACTGCTCTTGAAAATGCAGTTAAGGGTCTTGAGGCGCTTCCGACATCAGATGTTTATACTTACACATTCGCTGGCGGTAAAACTCAGACTGTAACAGTTGATAAGGGCGCTGCTCCTACAGCTCCTGCTAACACAGCTGCTACAACAGTTGATAACAACGACGGTACTCATACAGTAACAACTTACACTTGGGAAAAGACAGGCGAATTCACATTTGCTGAAAAGGCAACTGCTGATACTAAGGATTGTACTTACGGTGAATACACAACTGTAACTCCTTCTACAATTGTTAAGGCAGGTACTGAAAAGGCTACATGCTCAGTATGCGGTCACGAAAATGTAAGAGACCTTGCTAAGCTTGACGGTACAGCTTACTATGCTGCACTTGATGCTGCAAAGGCAGTTGACGGTTCTAAGTACACAGCTGAATCTTATGCTAAGGTAACAGCTGCTCTTGAAGCTAACGCTAAGGATACTGTTGAAGCTTATACAGATCAGGCACAGGTAACTGCTGCTGCAACTGCTCTTGAAGATGCAGTTAAGGGTCTTGTTCTTGTTGAGGTTTATACAATCACATTTACAAACGCTGCAGGCACTGTAGTTGATACTCAGAAGCTTGCTGCAGGCGCTACTCCTGTAGTTCCAAAGGCAAATACTGCTGATACAGCTGCTACACCGGCAGGTAATAAACAGCACAGCCATACAACTTATAGCTGGCCGGCAGTTTCTGCTGTAACAGCAAACGCTAACTATGACGAAGTTGCTAATGTTGTAACAGAAGATTGCACAAAGGGTAAACCTGTTGTAACAGAGCCTACACTTGATAAGCCGGGCTCAGAAGTTACAAGCTGTACAATTTGCGGTCAGGTTCTCGAAACTAAGGTTCTTCCTCAGCTTAAGGGTTATGATATCACAGTTACTAAGACTGCTTACGGTACAACAACTCTTAACAGCGAGGACGCAACAAACGGTAAGACTACTAAGGTTCTTGCTAACTCAACTGTAACTCTTACAGCTCAGGCTAATGAGGGTGCAGAGTTCGTAGGTTGGAAGGTTGCTAACAAGCTCGTTTCAACTAACGAAACATATTCATTCACAGCAGTTGCTGATACAGAGGTAACTCCTGTATTTACAGAAACAGCTGAATCAACATTCGTAGTTGTATTCATTGATATGTACGGTAACGTTGTATCAACTCAGGAAGTAACAAGCGGTGCAAACATTAAGGTTCCTGCAACTGCTCCTATCTATCCTGGTTATACATTCAAGGGCTGGGCTCTTACAAACGATGAGATTACCGCTCTTACAGAAGGTAAGACCATCAGAGCTATCTATGAGAAGGATGCTACTCAGACTTACACAGTTAAGGCTGCAGGCGCAACAATCACAGTTAACGGCACTGACTACACTGACAAGGCTGAAAATGTTGCATATGACGCTAAGGTAACAGTTACTAAGGCAGGCGCAACATCATGGACAGTAAACGGCGCAACAGTTGGTTACGGTGAATCATACTCATTCTTCTGTGCTTCGGATATCGAACTCACAGCAGTTACAAAGGCTGATGACACTTCTAAGACTCAGGTTGCTATCGTTTCAACAACTCGTCCTTCAGCTACAGATTGCGACGTTCTCTTTGTTGCAACACGTACTGTTGCTGATAATGAGACAGTAGTTAGCCAGGGCTTCGTATATGGTAAGAATGTAACAGCTTCTGACCTTACACTTGAAAACGTTGGCAATACTGCATCAGGTACAAATCCTGGTAAGGTTAGAGTTATTTATAACAACACCAACGCTTCACAGATTGGTTTGAACTACGGTCTTACTGCAAAGACAGGCGTTGCCGGCGCAAGAGCATTCGTTGTTACTAAGGATGCAGATGGTAATGTTCATACTTACTATTCAGAAGCATCACTTTACGACTATAATGCTTAATTAACACAATTTAGCAAAGCTTTCACCTCTGCCTTAAGGGGTGGAGGCGAGCTTTAATAAATTAAGGAGGACACACCTAATGAAAGAGCTTTATACAAAGCCGGTGTCAGAGGTTAATGAATTTTCTCAGACAGCTGATGTTATTACTACATCCGGAGAGGGTACTGACTGGGGCTTCGGTGGAAATGACTAATCTGACACTTTGATTAAAGCATTTGGAGACGGCAGAAATGCCGTCTCTTTTTGCGTTTTAAAAACCTTGAATAAAAAATAAACTAAATATTAATCATTCCCGAATATGACATTTTACCTTTATTTGTATATTGACAAATAATTAACAAACATATAAAATGATATTGTAATTTATGACATAAGACGTATATTTTAGAGGGAGAATACTATGTCAAATAAGGAGTATGAATACAAATTCGATACTGTCAAGCCGCCTGAGGATAGGGTGTATGATGACAGAATGATGCATTATTATGAAAATCATTCAAACGAGCCTGCACGTCCGTTAATTTTGGCACTCGGCAAGCATATTACAGACAGAGTTTTGTATAAATTACCGTGGCTTCCAAAGGTGGGTAAAGAGCTTACCGTTAACGACCCTGAGTATTGGGGGCTTGCTTCAATTGTAACAGACGAGATGGCAGAGGTTGCCCTTAAGATGAAGGTACACAAGGGTATGAAGCTTAAGGAAATTATGAAAGCTACGGGTAAAAGTGCCGCTTACCTTGAGCCGCTTCTTAAGGAAATGGCAAATGTAGGTCTTGTTGAATTTAATTGGGAAAATCCGGAGCATGAAAAGCAATATATGCTTCCTATGTTCGTTCCCGGAAGCGCAGAATTTTTTAATATGAAATGGGATAATATTTGTGAGCATCCGCAGGTTGCAAATTTCTTTGAGCGTATGACCCAACTTCCGCTTGAAGCAATTACTCCCATGGTGCCTCCGGGAGGCGCCGGTATAGGTATGCACGTTATCCCTGTTGAAAAGGCAATTTCAATGGAAAATCAGTCTGCTGATGTGGAACATATTTCTCATTGGCTTGATAAATATGACGGCAAATATGCGGCAGGCCCGTGTTCGTGCCGTTATAGCCGTGCAATGTGCGGCGAAGGCTGTGCCGATGACCCTGAGGATTGGTGTATCGGTGTCGGCGATATGGCGGATTACCTTGTTGAAACAAATAAGGGCCACTATATCACACGTGAAAAGGTTATGGAAATTCTTCAGCGTGCCGAGGATAACGGTTTTGTTCATCAAATTACCAATATCGACGGTGAAAATAAAATTTTTGCTATCTGTAATTGCCAGGTAAAGGTATGTAATGCGCTTCGTACTTCCCAACTTTTCAATACGCCTAATATGTCACGCTCGGCGTATGTGGCTAAGGTTGAGGCTAAGGATTGCGTAGCCTGCGGCAAGTGTGTTGAATTTTGCCCTGCCGGTGCCGTTAAGCTCGGTCAAAAGCTTTGCAAAAAAGACGGCTCTGCTGTTACATATCCTAAGCAAGAACTTCCCGACGCAGTTAAATGGGGCAAGGAAAAATGGTCGCCTGATTATAGAGATAAAAACAGAATTAATTGCTACGATACAGGTACGGCGCCTTGCAAGACTGCCTGCCCCGCTCATATCGCAGTTCAAGGCTATCTTAAAATGGCGGCTCAGGGAAGATATACCGATGCTTTGGCTCTTATTAAAAAGGATAACCCTTTCCCTGCAGTTTGCGGCAGAGTTTGTAATAAGAGATGCGAGGAGGCTTGCACAAGAGCAACTCTTGATGAAGCGGTTGCTATTGATGACGTTAAGCGCTTTATCGCTCAAAAGGACCTTGACAGTAAAACAAGATATATTCCTAAAAAAGTAATACCTTCAAATAGGGGCGAGTTTAAAAATAAAATTGCCATTATCGGCGGCGGACCGGCAGGCCTTTCGTGCGCATATTATCTTGCACTTACAGGATACAGACCTACAGTTTTTGAAAAGAATGAAAAACCCGGCGGTATGCTTACTTACGGTATCCCGTCATATAAGCTTGAAAAGGATGTTGTTGAGGCGGAGATTGACATTATTCGTGCGCTTGGTGTTGAAATTAAATGCGGCGTAGAGGTCGGTAAGGATATCACTCTTGACGAACTTCGCAAGGATGGATATGAGGCATTTTATATTGCTATCGGCTGTCAAGGTTCAAGAAAATCGGGGGTTGACGGCGAAGACACAGACGGTGTTATGAGCGCTGTTGATATTCTCCACGAGATTGCCGAAAATCACGACCTTAACCTTAAAGGCAATAAAACCGTTGTTATCGGCGGTGGTAATGTTGCCGTTGATGTTGCACGTTCAACTAAGCGTTGCGGCGCTGATGTTTTGGGTATGTTCTGCCTTGAAAGCAGAGAGGAAATGCCTGCGAGCGAAGAGGAAATTTTTGAAACCGAGGACGAGGGTATTCAAATAAACAACGGCTGGGGCGTTAAGGAAATTCTTGCAGAAAACGGCAAGGTGACTGGCGTTGTGCTTAAAAAATGCACAAGTGTTAAGGATGCTAACGGCAAATTTAACCCTCAGTATGACGAAAATGATACTCAAACAATTGAATGTGACCGTATTTATCTTTCAATCGGTCAGTCAATTGAATGGGGTAATCTTATCGACGGTGAGGCGGTAGAACTTGGCAGAGGTAACGCACCTCAGGCGGACAGTCTTACTTATCAAACAGGGCAAAAGGATATTTTTGTCGGCGGTGACGTTTACACGGGCCCTAGCTTTGCCATTGACGCTATTGCTGCCGGCAGAGAGGGTGCAGAGTCAATCCATAGGTTTGTTCATTTCAACGCAAGCCTTACAGTCGGCAGAAACAGACGTGATTTCATAATGCTTGATAAAAACGATATCCTTGTTGACAGTTACGATAATTCCTCACGTCAAATCCCGAATATTAATAAGAAAATTAACGCTAAATCTTCGTTTAAGGATGCTCATCTTCCTCTTACAGAGGAGCAGGTTAAAAAAGAAACTGCACGATGTCTTGGCTGCGGTGCATCTGTTGTTGACGAAAATAAGTGCATAGGCTGCGGAATTTGTACTACCAAGTGCGAATTTGATGCAATTCATCTTTTTAGAGATAATCCCGAATGTAGCACAATGGTTAATTCAGATGATAAGATGAAAGCAATTTTGCCTTATATGATTAAGCGTAATTTCAAGATTAAAAAAGCTCAAAAGGCTAAAAAGGATTAATTATGCACGAACTTGGTATAGTTTTTCATATCATTAACGAAATTGAAGATGTAGGCAAGGAAAATGAGCTTAAAACGGTATCGTCTGTTACGGTTGAAATAGGCGAGGTTTCGGGTGTGCTCCACGATTATCTTGAGGATTGTTGGAAATGGGCTTGCTCAAAGAGTGAGCTTATGAATGGGGCAGAACTTAAGGTAGACGTTATCCCGGCAGTAACGTATTGCGAAAGCTGCAAGGGCGAATACAAAACCGTAGAGTATGGTAAAATTTGCCCTTACTGTCAAAGCGAAAAAACCTATCTTCTTTCGGGTAATGAAATTATGATAAAGGAAATTGAGGCACGGTAGCATATTAATGCGTTCTGCCTTGATGATATGATTTTTATTTAACTTTTTTAGAGGAGGGGGAATGACAATGTTATTCCAAATTTACGGCGATATGGCCGGCTGGCAACTTCTCGGCTGGGTAATGGTCTTTGTCGGTCTCGTCGTTATGAATGAAATTGCAAGGCGAACAAAAGCAGGCGGAATTTTTTGCTTCTTTGTTTTACCGGCGGCACTGACGGTATATTTCATTGCAATTTATATCGGTGCGGCTAAGGGAGCCGATTGGGCTCTTCAAAATGATACCTATGTTCATATGAACAGCTGGTTCCATTATGCAAAGCTTTATGCGGCAACAGCAGGTTGTATCGGCTTTATGATGCTTAAGTATAAATGGGGCATCGGCAAAAAAGATTGGTTTAAGGTGTTCCCGTTTGCAATCGTCGCTATCAACATTCTTATCGCAGTCGGTTCTGACTTTGAGTCGGCAATTAAGGGCGGAATTTCAGGCGGCTGGTGGCTTTCGTCTGAAAATGTATGGCTCTATGGCGGCTGGTGGAACTGGGTGAACGGTATCGCCGGTATTATAAATATTTTCTGTATGACAGGTTGGTGGGGTATCTATTCCTCAAAGAATAAGCAGGATATGCTGTGGCCTGATATGACATGGTGCTATATTTTGGCTTATGACCTTTGGAACTTTGAATATACTTATAATAATCTCCCTACTCACTCTTGGTATTGCGGCCTTGCACTTCTTCTTGCTCCTACATTTGCAAATGCATTTTGGAATAAGGGCGGTTGGATTCAAAACAGAGCTAACACACTTGCACTTTGGTGTATGTTTGCTCAGGTATTTCCGCTTTTCCAAGACAAGAGCCGCTTCTCGGTTCTTACATCCGTTTATGCAGACGGATATATGGACCCTACAGTTCCGCCAACAAACGCAGACCCTACAATGCAAGGTGTAATTGCCATTATTGCTCTTGTGGCTAATGTTTGTGTATTCGCTTCTATTATTAAGCGTGCCAAGGAACAAAAGAAAAATCCTTATAAAAACGAAATATTTACTGACCAAAAAGATTATAAGCTTGCACTTGAAAGAGCAGCCGAAAAGGCTCGCAAAGCAGCTTAATCTTCATAAAAATTCAAAAAACAACGCCGTCGATTATTCGACGGCGTTTCAAATTATTGATGAAGTGGATAAACTGTTCCTCGTCATCGCTGACTCCGTATCATTCAAAATCTGCCGTACAGTTGTGTGTCAGATTTTGAAATAAACCGTAGGGGCGACCATCGGTCGCCCGTTTTACAAACACGGAATTTCTTTTGACGGGTCACAGGTTCGAGCCCTAAATGCATTTCTATAAAATAAAAAAGACATCCGTATGGATGTCTTTTTTATTTGGTGGGAACAACAGGGCTCGAACCTGTGACCCTCTGCTTGTAAGGCAGATGCTCTCCCAGCTGAGCTATGCTCCCGTCAGCGATATTGATTATATAACAAGTTGCGGTGAATGTCAAGAGTTTATTTTAGAAAAAAGCTCTTTTATTCTGTCAATCTCATTATTTAAGTACAAATAGCCGAATAATGCTTCGACTCCCGTTGCGCAGTGGTACTCTCCGTCTGTTGCGCTTTTAGGGGAATGACCTACCTTTGCATTGCGGCCTCGCTTAAAAACGGCAAGCTCTTCATCGCTCAAAATATCTTTAATTTTCTCAAAAGCTGCCGTTTGTGCTTTCGCCGATACAAATTTAACGCTTTCCCTATGCAAATCATTTACAGGGCGGTTTGCATCGAGAACAAGTGTTTCACGAACAAGAATTTCATAAATGCAGTCGCCGATAAACGCTAAATTAAGCGGGCTTAACTGCTTAGGATTTACTTCTTTATCAACAAATCTCATATTAAAATTAAGGCACGTATTCAAACTCTATATCATAGAGCGATACAACGTCACCCTCCTCAATTCCTTTTTCTCTCAGTGCATCAAAAATTCCGCTTTTCTCTAATACCCTTTGCATATATTGAAGTGCTTCGTAGTCCTCGATATCAATGCCTTTGAGCACTTTAGGAAACCAGCTTGCCTCAACAAGAAAATAATGTTCTTCAGGCTGAGAAATTTTAAATCCTTTATCATCTTTAACAATTGCTTCAAGCGGAATTTCCTCAACCTCGTATTCCTTGATAGGCGGAAGAGTTTGAAGCTTATTCCAAACAGCGTTCATAAGCTCCTTTGTGCCTTCCATAATCGGCGCACAAATTGAATAATAATCATAACCCTTATCTTCTACATACTTTTTGAATCGTTCAATTTGCTCAGGCTCTGCCATATCAATTTTATTGCCTGCAACAATTTGCGGTTGCTTGGCAAGCTCAGGATTGAATTTAACAAGTTCCTCGTTTATTTTTTCAAAATCCTCAATCGGGTCCCTGCCTTCGCTGCCGCTGACGTCAACAATATGAACAAGAAGCCTGCAACGCTCAACATGACGCAAAAATTCGTGACCGAGGCCTATACCCTCGCTTGCACCCTCAATAAGTCCCGGAATATCCGCAATAACAAACGAGTTGCCCTCTCCCATAGAAACAACGCCTAAGTTTGGCACGAGAGTTGTAAAATGGTAGTCGCCGATTTTTGGCTTTGCTTGGCTTACAACGGAAATAAGGCTTGATTTTCCGACTGACGGATAGCCTAAAAGGCCGACATCGGCAAGAAGCTTTAATTCAAGTGAAACTTCCCATTCCTCACCCGGAACACCGGGCTTTGCAAATCTCGGAACTTGACGTGTAGGGGTAGCGAAATGAATGTTGCCCCAGCCGCCTTTACCGCCCTTTGCGGCAATAAATCTGTCAGTCTTGCTCATATCAGCCATAACTGCACCGGAGTTTGCTTCACGAATTATTGTTCCTCTCGGAACTTTAATCTCAAGGTCGGGCGCTTTCTTGCCGTATTGGCGTGAGCCTCTGCCGTTTTCACCGTTTTTTGCAACATATTTTCTTTTGTATCTGAAATCTGCAAGAGTTGCAAGGTTATCGTCAACAACAAATACAACG
>UMAO01026754.1_pt1 | contig 25342 bp, 20 predicted proteins | sample 1963741 | NCBI WGS metagenome assembly UMAO01 (sample SAMEA4835919, study PRJEB28245) | human gut metagenome | biome: gut microbiome; material: fecal sample | place: Denmark | collected 2008
ATTTCATTCATATCCATCTTCGTCTCCTTTCTCATGCATTTATTTTATACCCTGGTAAATACTTCCTGCAAGAAAACTGGCAGAAAATTTTTATAAATTTCTCATAAATTATAACTGGAAATTCTCTTCTTTCTGGCATATACTTTTCTTATATCGTGATGCCGGGTATCCCTTTGATGTTCCCGGACATCCATCCAGAAATGATCTGCTATTTTTTTACCAACAGGAGGTTCGTTATGACAGGCAGTGAGCGCCGACAGGAACTTTTACAACTTTTATCCGAAACAAAAACCCCTCTTTCCGGCACTTCACTGGCCAGGCATTTTGCTGTCAGCCGTCAGGTGATCGTGCAGGATATGGCACTGCTGCGTGCACAGGGACATGAGGTACTTTCCACCAACCGTGGCTACCTGATCCAGGCTCCGCTTCGTCTCTCCCGGGTGTTCAAAGTATTCCACACCAGCGAACAGATCGCCGATGAGTTATGCACCATCGTGGATCTCGGTGGCACCACGGAGGATGTCTTTGTCCACCATAAGATCTACGGACAGATCCAGGCGCCCCTGCATATCTCTTCCCGCAGGGATGTACAGATCTTTCTGGAAGAATTAAAAAGCGGCAAATCCACTCCGTTAAAGGATGTCACCTCCGACTACCATTACCATACCGTTTCCGCAGATTCGCAAGAAACACTTGATTTAATTGAACAGGAATTACTGACGAAAGGTTATCTTTGCACATAGGGAATCAAAATTGATCCACTGGGCCAATTATTGATATACAATGCAAGTAAAATAGAGGAACTCTCATTGTTCCTCTATAACCATGTCATTATCCGTCAGGTAATTTCTTGTATACACCAGCATCTTTTTCGTTCCATTTTGTGTCACATCATACAATAAAATGCCTTTTTCTGTTTCCGTATCTACTTTTTCATCTGTTTTCTTTGCATTCCACTGACTGTCATATTCTGCATAAAAGACCTGACCGCCGTTATAAGATTCTCCATGATAATTTTTATCACAACTATAATACAGGCGATATCCGTCTTTTATTTTTTCGACAATGGAAGGTTCATGATCACAGGTTGCCGGGAGAAGTTCATGTATTTCATTAAATTCTTTTCCACTCGCATCAGACGATACCGCAACATTGATAGAACTGTCCCCTCTATCCACCGTTTCTTTTTCAAAAAAGACATAAAATTTTTCATTATCATACCGAACGTCCACATCTTCTATATTATTTTGGAATTTTAAAACATCGCTCACGAACTCCCATTTTGTCAAATCTTCCGATTTATACAATTTCAATGTATAAATTCCGTTTTCTGCATTCGGATCTGCATTATTCACGGTTCCCTGAATCTCTGTAACCGTAATATAATATTTTCCGTCCACCTTAATAATTGTGGGGTCAATCTGCAGATTTTCAGTTTCCATAATAATGTTATTACTGACTACCTGCAATTTATCATTCAACTGTAAAATCCCGATCTGCTTATCAAAATTTCCATATATGATAATATCATCTTCCGTAATTCCATCCAGCCAATTGACTGAAATATCTGGATACTCCTGCAATTTCTTTCTATCCAGATCATATATAGTAAAAATTCCACCTACATTTGTGATCACATAGTCTTTATAAAATTTTGCATCTCCGTTGTGAAGCTGATCCACTTCTGATCGAATTGTAAATCTCTCATCTTTCCGTCCACATCCGGTCATACCCAATGCTAATATACATCCGATCAAAAACATTGCCAGTGTTCTTTTTTTCTTACCCATCTTTTTTTCCTTTCATCTCATACATATACAACTCATGCAGTGCCCTCGTTGCACAGATATATTTCGCCTGACGGATCAGCGCATCCTCCGGCTGCCGTCCCCAGATGGTAAATACCTGGTCGAACTCCAGTCCCTTTGCGAGATAGAACGTGGTCACCGTGATGCCTTTTTGAAAATGGGAGCTGTCTTTGTTCATGTAGGTAACAGAATCCTCTCCCAGCCGTTCCTTCATAGTTTTCGTGATCTCCCAGGCTTCCTGATCCGTCATGGTAAGCACAGCGGCGGTTTCATAGCCATCCGGCCGTACCCGCAGATCTGCGGCAATCTTTTCCACTGCCTCCTGCTGACTGAAAAGTGTTTCTTCCACTACCGGCTTTCCATGCCTTTCAAAGAGCTCCAGATCCGTGATCCCGGTCAAATCTGCCGCATAGGTGGCAATCTCCACCGTGTTCCGGTAACTTTTGTTCATCGCGATCTTTCGCAGTTTTTTTCCCAGAATCCCCGGTAAAAACTGCAGCACATCCTGTTGCTTTTCATCCATCGTCTGTGCTTTATCCCCAAGAATCGTCATCTTGCATGGAAACAGCATCGCCATGATCTGGTACTGCATCGGGGTATAATCCTGCATCTCATCGATCACCAGATGCTTGACGCCCGCCCGTTTTGCAGGCTGCACCAGCCGGTATTTCAGATAGAGTACCGGGTAGACATCCTCATACCGCAGCATCCGTTTCTCATACCACACCCGTGGAAGCGGACGCATCCCGATGGATTCGAGAAAACGGCTGTAGAGTACATAGATATCTCTCGTCTCATACATCGCCATGAACTGATCGTAAAAATACTGCTGCTCTTCCTCGTTCAGATCCCGTCCGGCAAGTGTCTCATAATCATCCACCACATACTCCCGCACCGCATCCATCCGGGATAACAGCGGAATCTCCAGAAAACGGGTGTAAAACAGCGTCAGGATCCGGGATGCTTTGATCTCATAGTTTCGATAGGTGAAATCCCGGATATCCATCAGGCTGTCTTCCAGCTCCATCAGGTATCCTTCCATCTGATTCAGGAAATCCGGAGACTGTTTTTCCCAGTACCGTCCCCGTTCCTTGGGATGCACAAGATTCCGCTCGATCATATCATACCGGTCTTCGCAGTCCGGCGCCACATCTTTCAGTTCCCGGTAGGCAAAGAGATCAAAACTCATCTCCTGAATATTTTCTTCCCCGAGTTCCGGTAAAATATGTGAAATATAATCCGAAAATACACCATTCGGCGATAAAATCAGAATATTCGAGGATTTCAGGTTTTTCCGGTCATGATATAAAAGATACGCAATCCTGTGAAGTGCCACCGAAGTCTTTCCGCTTCCAGCCACTCCCTGGATCACCAGAATCCGGTCGCTCGTATTGCGGATGATCGCATTCTGTTCCTTCTGGATCGTGCGCACGATATTTTTCAGCTGAACATCCCCGTTCGCACCCAGTTCCGCTTTCAGGATGTCATCATCGATCTTCACATCACTCTCGAAAGCGTACACCATCTTCCCGTTTTTGATCTTATATTGCCATTTGGAGACGATTTCCCCGTCCATACGTCCGCCCGGCGCCTCATACCAGGCTTCTCCCCGGTCAAAATCGTAAAACAGACCGCTGACCGGTGCCCGCCAGTCGTAGACCAGAGGCGTCTGTCCGGTTCTCTCGGCGAAGTTTCCGATGCCGATATAAAAGCTTTCCGCCTCGTCCTCTCCGTCATAGCAAAAATCCACTCTTCCAAAGAAAGGGGAATCCAGCATTTTCTGAAACCGGTGTTTCAGATGCATCTGCTGCTGGTTTGTGTTCAGCTGATTCAACAGGGCCTGCTGATTATCATAATCCTCATATCCGTACTGGTCCATCTCCGTATAGTTTTCCCAGTAATATTCGTGCATATCTTCCACTTCTTTTGCCCCTTCTTGCAGGGACAGATTCAGCTTTGCGATTCGTTCGTTCAGTTTTTCTAGTACCAGATTTAAGTAAGCAGTTTGGTCTGTCATCTTCCTCTTCCTTTTACACAAGAGGCTGTTGTACGGTCTTTCCGGCACGCACCACAGCCTCTGTTTTATATCTTTTTTTATTTCTTCTTTATTTCTTTACATCTCATAAAATGCCTTGTAGCATTTGGTTGTCTCGTATACATCTGCCTTGGAACTTACTTCATACGGTGCATGCATATTCAGGATCGGTACACCGATATCGATCACATCCATACCGTAAGCTGCCGGAATATAAGCGATAGTTCCACCGCCACCTGCATCGATTCGTCCCAGTTCTGCTGTCTGGTATTCCACTTTTGCATCATCAAACGCTTTACGTAAGATACCCAGATATTCTGCATTGGCATCATTAGAACCGCTCTTTCCTCTTGCTCCGGTATATTTGCTTATCGCCGCTCCTTTTCCAACGTACGCGGAATTATTCTTTTCAAATACTTCAGCATACAGCGGATCATATCCGGCATTGACATCTGCAGACAGCATTTTTGAGTTTTTCAGAGCGCGGCGCAGTTTCAGTTCAGAGTATTCCCCCTGACTGTTGATCACTTCTGCAACAGTATTTTCCAGAAAATGAGCATGCATACCGGTTGCTCCCACGCTTCCGATCTCTTCTTTATCCACAAACAGGCATACTTTTGTCTTTGCAGACGGTTTGCTGTGTAAGAATCCCATCAGAGAAGTAAAGGCACAGATTCTGTCATCCTGTCCGTAAGCCATGATCATGCTGCTGTCAAGACCGAAATCCCTTGCTGCTCCTGCAGGCACAACCTCAAGCTCGGCAGATACAAAATCTTTTTCTTCAATGCCATACTGTTCTTTTAACAGCTGTAACACATAAGCTTTGACCGGATTTTCTTCCTTTTCATCTTCTTTTTTATCCATCGGCTGACTGCCCACCAGAAGATCCAGTGCTTCTCCTTCAACGACAACGCTTCCTTTTTTCTCCATCTGTTTTGCGGACAGATGCACCAGAATGTCGGTCACTCCCACAACCGGATCTTCCGGTTTCTCACCTATGTTTATCTGCACGGTTGTTCCGTCTGTTTTTACGATCACACCGTGGATCGCCATCGGAGAAGCTACCCACTGGTATTTTTTGATTCCACCATAATAATGGGTGTCCAGATAAGCCATACCTCCGTTTTCATATAACGGGTTCTGTTTGATGTCCAGACGCGGAGAATCGATGTGGGAACCTATCAGAAGCATACCGTTTTCGATATCATCTGTTCCGATTTCCATCATGATTACGGATTTTTTCATATTTTCCGCATAGATTTTATCTCCGGCTTTCAACTGCTTTCCTTCACGGATCACATCCTCCAGATTTTCAAAACCCTGTTCTTTTGCGATTCTGCAGATATTGCTGCTGCATTCCCGCTCTGTCTTTCCTGCATCCAGAAATTCCCGGTACATCTTTGCCAGTTTCTGGATCTCTTTTTTTTCTGTCTCATGATACTGTCTCATGATTCTTACCCCTTTCTGCTTTGTAACTACTTTGTAACTGCTCAACATCTTCACAGTTACACTACTTTTTGTCTTTGCAGACCATATTAAAAACAGTACCACAAATTTTGCGGTCTGCATAGGTCTTTTTCTTATTTCCACTCGACTTTGCTTCCGGATTTTCCTTTTGTCACCACCAGCTTCTGCTCAATCTGTTCTTTCAGTTCCGTTACATGTGAAATGATTCCCACCAGCCGGCTGCCTCCGGAGAGTCCCTGGAGAATACGGATTGCCTGTTCCCTGGCGTTTTCATCCAGTGAACCAAATCCTTCATCAATAAATAAGGTATCGATATGAACTGCTCCCACAGCCTGTGTGATCACATCCGTCATACCAAGTGCCAGTGCCAGTGCTGCCATGAAGGATTCTCCACCGGAAAGGGTCTTGACGTCCCGCACCTTTCCGGTGATCAGACTGTAGACATCCAGATCTAGACCGGTATTCCCCTGAGTGGAAAGGTTTTCCATACTTCTGCATTTTAGCAAAAACTGTCCGGCAGCCATCCGTTCCAGATGACGATTGGCACATCGGATCATATGCTGAAAATACTGACGCTGCATATACGATTCCAGATCGATCTTTGCCGTGCCGGTAAGGCTCCCGTTGGCAGTGCGGCTCAGAGTATTCAGTACCTGATACCGTTTTCGCAGTTCTTCTCTCTCCTTTGTCAGCTGCAGTAGCCTCCGGTTTGCCTGCTGATTCGTCTCTCGCCGGCTGTAAAGTTTTCGGAGTTCTCTCTCCTTCATCCTCTGCTGTTCTTTTTGTTCCTTCAGCTCCTTTTCCGTCTGTTCAAGATCCGGGGCTTCTTTTTCTTTCAGCTGGCTTCTCAGCCATTTCACTTCCTGACAGCTCCGGCGCAGCTCCTCTTCGTAGGCATCTATTGCTTTCTGCCTCTGCTCCAGCTCCGCAGGTTTCATGCATGCTTTCTTAAAATCCTCTTCTTTTTCAAAAAGTTGTTCCCTCCGTACCTGTTCATAAGCGTTCTGTTTTTCCTGTTCCTGTTGTTTTAAGGTTTTACACTGTCGCTGTACCTCTTCCAGCTGACCTTTTTTCCTGTTTTCTTCCTGCAGGAATTTTTGCAGACTCCCGGAGACACGATCCAGCTCTTTTTTGGATATCTGAAGCTTTTCTTCTCCGTCTATCAATCGTTTCCGGGCTTTTTCTTCCCAGTCTTCCCAGCGGTTTTTCATCACTTCCAGACTTTCTTCCTCTGTCTGTTCTCTATGTAACAGATGCGTTTGCTGCTCCCGGATGACCGCTATTTCCTGCTGATAGAGGTTTTCTGACTGCTGATACTTCTGTCTTCGGTCTTCCCTGGTATTTTCCGCCTGATTTCGGCGTTCTCTCTCTTTTTCCACCAGTTCCTGGCTCAGATTCTCGGAAACCGACTCCGCCGGAGCCGGATGATGGAGGGAACCACATACCGGACAGGGATAATTGTCCTGTAGCCCGGAAGCAAGAATCCCTGCCTGTCCGGCAAGATATTCCTGATACAGAGTTTCATAACGTTGGGCCTGCTGCCGGTAAGAAAGGTCTGCTTTCCGGTAACTGTCTGCTGCCTGCTGCCGGTGTATTTCCAGACGCTGTGCTTCTTTCAGATGGCTCTGCAGCTGTCCGTACTGTTCAAGTGCCTGTCGCAGCCGTTCAAGCACCGGCACTTCTTTCTCCTCCAGTTTCTGCACATAACTGTTCCAGGTTTTCTCCTTTTCTTTCAGTTTTTCTGTTTCCTCTTTCCGTTCCTCCAGCCACGCTTTCAGCTGTTTTTCCTGCATCTGCATCCGTTCTCTGCTCTCTGCAGTCTCCCGGTAGCCTACATAAACCATTTCTACTTTTGCCGCCCGCTTTGCGGCACCGATCCGTTCCTTTTCCTGTTCCTTTTCTTCTCTTTTCTCTTCCAGCACACGAATCTGTTTTTCCAGCTGCGTAAGTTTTGAAAAACTCTCTGCTCTCTCTTTTTCCACACTGTAACGCTGATTCAGTTTTTCCAGCGTCGCAGTTGTTTTTTTCATTTCTTTCCGGCTCTGTTCATACTGCAATTTATCTTCTTCCAGCATGCGCTCTGCAAAAGCAAGCACCGCCTCAAGATCCGGTTCTTTCTGTCCTGTCCGGAGCAGTTCCTCCTTTTCCTGAACCGTGCTTTCCGAAACTTCCAGCTGTTCTATCTCCCGCAGACAGGACTTTCTGTTATCCTCCAGCTCACCGTAACACCGTTTGTTCCTGTTTTTCAGCTCCTCCTGCACCCGTCCGAAGATTCTTGTATCAAAGATCCGGGAGAAAATTTCTTTTCGCTCATCGGACTTTGCCAGCAGCAGCCGCAGAAAATCTCCCTGTGCGATCATCGCGATCTGCATAAACTGCCTGGCATCCACACCGAGGATTTCCACCAGTTTCCGGTTAACTTCCTGTCTGTTTCCCGGATACAGACTGCCATCCGGCTGATACAGCTCCACGCTGCCCCGTTCCTTTGTCATCGTCCTTCCACCGTCTTTGTTCCGTCGTTTGCTCTCCCTCTCATACTCCGGACTTCGAAGCACCCGCCAGACCTGTCCCCCGGTGGAAAATGTCAGATCCACATATGTCTTCGTCCCATCCGGCGCGTACTGGCTGCGCATCATGGTTCCGTCTCTCCGTCCACCGCTGGTCTGTCCATACAGTGCATAGGTGATCCCGTCAAAGATCGTTGTCTTACCTGCCCCGGTATCTCCCGTGATCAGAAACACCCCCTGCTGCACCTGCCCGAAATCTATTGTCACGCAGTCCGCATAAGAGCCAAATGCGGACATCGTCAGTATCATCGGTCTCATCCTTCTTCCTCCCTGATTTTCGCAAATACTTCTTCCAGCACTGCCGCCTCTTCTTCCTGCAGTTTCCGTCCCTGAATCTGGGAAAAGAACTGTTCAAAAACCAGTTTCGGATCTGACTGCGTATCCTCTGCCTGTCCGTCTTCCCATTCTTGTACAAGCCTCCGGTTTCTCTCTGTTCTCACTTCCAGAATATGCGTAAAGATCCGTTCCAGCTGTTCCTTCGGCTGATACAGTTCCTCTTCATCCGTCAGAACAATACTGACATAATCCTCGCAGATACTGTCTTTGTTCGCTTCCAGAATCTCTTCCAGTCTTCCCCTGATCACACATATCTCCCGTAACGGATGCAGCGGATGCAGCTGAATCACCGGTTCCTGTCCCGGTGCTTCCAGAATCACTTCTGTCACCGATTTTTCCTGTTCCCACTCACTGACCGAGTATTTTAACATCGAACCACAGTAACGGATACTTTCTCTTCCCATCGACTGCGGGCGGTGGATATGTCCCAGTGCCACATAGGAAAACGGCGCAAGACACGAAATATCCACCTGATCAAGTCCTCCCACACTTATCGTCTCGGAATCACTGGTTTTCGGTGTCTCACCACCTGCAGTATAGAACTGATGGGAAATCAGCATATTTCGTTTCTCCGTATCCACCTGCTCTCTCTCCAGAAGAAATTTTACCGCCTCATTATAATCCCTGCGTATCTCTTCCCATCCGTTTTTCACTTTTATCTCTGTTTCCCCGTCGCGGTCTCTTTGTTCTCCTGCTCCGTCCTCTCTGTCTGTTTCCTTTTTGCTCTCTTCCATTAGTTTTCGCACATATCCGGGTTTCACAAACGGAAGCATCCATACCTCTGTCTCTCCCCATTCATCTTGAAAAGTGACCTTTTTCAGATGGTCTTCCGGTATCTGTGGACAGGTTCCCGCCACATAGATCTGTTGCCTGCTCAGAATCTTTGCACCGAACGCCAGTCGTTCCGGAGAATCATGATTCCCGCTGATGATCAGCACCGGAATCTTCGGTTCCAGCTGGCTTACTTTGGTAAGAAACCGGTCAAATACCGTAACCGCTTCCGCTGCAGGTACTGATTTGTCATACACATCACCAGCGATCAGGACACCGTCCGGTCGTTTCTCCCGGATCAATTCATAAATCTCTGTCAGGATCCACTCCTGATCTTCCAGCAGAGAATATCCATATAACTGCTTCCCGATATGCAGATCGGATAAATGAAAAAAATGCATTGCCTCGCCTTCTTTCTGTTAGATTTCTCACATTATCGCGACAGTCGTCAAGGTCTCGTGTAAACTATAAAATTCCCCACACAACCGGTCATTGGCCGGATGGCAGGGAATTTTGATCCTTATTCTTGCTCCTGTGTTTCCTTTTTCTCTTCTTTTGTTTCTGTCACTTCTGCAACCGCTTCCTCAGATGCTTCCTGAACCTCTTCTGTTACGTTGGCATCCTCTTTCTCCAGTTCCCTGGTCAGTTCCAGTGGTGTGATATTCTCCGGTGTTACCTGTGTTGCATGCTCCATCAGACTTTTCTTCTGTCCTGCTTTTTTCGGTTGAACGGAAGTTTTATCTGCTTCCTTTCCTTTTTTCCGATTGTTCGGTTCTACCGCATAGATACGATCCGGATGATTTTTCGCTACCTTTTTCAGGCCACTAACCGCCCAGAGCAGAAACAACGGTAACAGCAGATTGGAAATGATCATAAACGGACTGATCATATGCATTACTGTCAGTGCAACACCCGCCAGAACTTCGAGACCCAGAATTCCCAGGCTCATTTTCCACAAAAGTGCAACCTTATCCAGCCGATTGTTTAACCGGAAACAAAAGATTCCCACCATGGTTTCGATCACTGCCTGAATATAATATACTACGCTGCATGCGCGGAGTGTTCCGCTTGTAATGTCAATCTGTTTTAACGCCTCCAGAACCTCTTCATTCCCCTTGTCCGCCATTCCTGCCATTGACCAGCACCGCATACCGTAAGACAGGCTGGATGTCAGAGCTGTCATAACAAGCATGATTCCCACCAGCATAACGATCATCTTGCCGTTAAGGGCCCGGCGCATTTCCTTCTGATCCTGATATTGATACATAGTTTTCCTCCGTTCTCCTGTTTCTTTTTCACTGTCCGTAACTGCTTTATAACTTTACAGTTACCACTATTTTTCAATTTTAATGAAGAATCTTTTGTTTGTCAAACTGAAACAGAGACTTTATTCTTTTTTTACATTTGTTTTCTTACGATCCGATATTCGTCGTCCAGCTGATAATACGGACACTGGTAAAAAGTATCACTTAAAAACCGATACATCTCATCTTCATCCAGATCCACTTCGCAGCAGTAGCAATCGGATTCTTCATCGTATACATAATTCGCACAACTCTCACAGTTTGTCTGTCCTGCCATCACTTTTCCCCCGTTTTCTTATTTGCAGTCCTTTTTCCGGCTCTGCTTTCGCTGTGTAGAGAGCCCTGTTTTTTATTATATCCGCTCTCTTACTCCGATACAAGTGGAAATCTATTTTTCCATCCCAAAATAAAATGCTTGCTTTTTATCAGCTGATATGATATTATAAAGGTCGGTTTTAGCAAACCGTTTTTCATGCCGCTGTGGCGGAATTGGCAGACGCACTTGACTCAAAATCAAGCGGTTAACAGCCGTGCCGGTTCGAGTCCGGCCAGCGGCATCCGAGCTGTTGCATACATCATATGCAGCAGCTTTTTCTTTACACGGACGTATATTTCTGTTAATAAAATCAATCCATTGGATTAATTATTGATATTCACCGAAAAAAATCCCCTGTTGGAAATCCTGAACTTCCACAGGGGATTTTTCTATCGTATATCAATAAAACATATTTCTTCCCGTTTTCCTGAAATTAGTTTACGTGAATGTGTTCTCTTGATTTTTCTGCAATCTCTGCTTTGATCTTTTCTACAAAAGTATCCAGTGGCAGAACCGTAGTTTCTTTTTCGCCATGCAGACGGAAGGAAACGGTTCTGTCGTCTTTTTCATTGAATCCGACAACCAGCAGATACGGTACTTTTTCTACCTGACCTTCACGCATACGATAGCCAAGTTTTTCTGCACGGTCATCCAGTTCCACACGGACATCTGCTGCTTCCAGTGCATCCACGATTTCCTGTGCATATGCATTCAGACCTTCATCATCGGTCTTAACCGGCATAACACGTGCCTGAACAGGTGCCAGCCAGGTCGGCAGGTTTCCTTTGGTCTCTTCCAGAATGTATGCCATGAAACGATCCAGAGATCCAAGAATTGCGCGGTGCAAAACAACCGGTGTCTGTTTTTCTCCGTTGCTGTCGATGTAGGACAGATTGAATTTTGCCGGCAGGCAGAAGTCCAGCTGACAGGTAGACAGGGTAATCTCGTTACCGATGGCAGGCTGTACATTGACATCCAGTTTCGGGCCATAGAATGCAGCTTCTCCGATTTCTTCGGTGTATTCGATTCCGATGCTGTTCATTACATCACGCAGTGCATCTTCTGCTGTGTTCCACATCTCATCATCATCATGATATTTTTCTTTGTTTTCCGGATCACGCAGAGACAGTACACAACGATAATTGGTGATTCCGAAATCTTTATAGGTACTGAAGATCAGTTCTACTACTTTTGTAAATTCATCCTTGATCTGTTCCGGTGTTACAAACAGATGGGCATCGTTCTGACAGAAATGTCTTCCCCGTTCGATACCTTTCAGCGTTCCGCTGCTCTCATAACGGAAGTCATGCGCAATCTCACCGATACGGATCGGCAAGTTTTTATAAGAATGTCTTTTATTTGCATAAATCATCATATGATGCGGACAGTTCATCGGACGAAGAACAAAAGATTCCCCTTCCATCTCCATCGGCGGGAACATGTTCTCTTTGTAGTGATCCCAGTGGCCGGAAGTCTTATACAGGTTGACAGTACCAACACAAGGTGTCATAACATGCAGATAACCCAGTTTACGTTCTTTTTCCTTGATGTAATTTTCCAGCTCCTGCCAGATTGTATATCCTTTCGGCAGGAACATCGGCAGACCACGTCCAACCAGATCGTCAACCATGAACAAATTCATATCTTTTCCAATCTTTCTGTGATCTCTTTCTTTTGCTTCCTCCAGTAATTGCAGATGTGCTTCCAGTTCTTCTGCGGTCGGGAAACATACACCGTAGATACGCTGCAGCATTTTGTTTTTACTGTCACCCTTCCAGTAAGCTCCGGAGTGACGAATCAGTTTAAAATGTTTACAAAGTTTTACATTATCCACGTGAGGTCCACGGCACAGATCGGTAAAGTCACCCTGATCGTAAACAGTGATACTTCCCTCTTCCAGATCTGCGATCAGATCCAGTTTATAAGGATCATCGGCGAACATTTCCAGTGCTTCTTCTTTAGACACTTCACGACGGATGATCTTTTTGCCGGATTTTACAACTTTTTTCATCTCTTTTGTGATCTTTTCGATGTCCTCATCACGAATTACATCCTCTCCAAGATCAATATCATAATAGAAGCCCTCTGCTACAACAGGTCCAACCCAGAACTTTGCCTGTGGATACAGATGTTTGATCGCCTGAGCCATTACATGGGCACAGGAATGATTCAGTGTTTTTAACTGTTCATCTTCTTTAAAATTTACCATTTTTCTTCTCCTTTTTACCATTGTCATCGAGAAAAACACGCTATCGCGGCAGTAGTCAAGATTCCATGAAAGAACAGACTTTAACTCATTACCCAAGTAACGAAAAAACACCCTTAGATGACAGACTGCCACCTAAGGGTGCTATTATGCACGGTTCCACCTTATTTTTCTCTTATTGCCTGTAACAGAGCAACCCGGTAACGCTTCGGATGAAATCTCATCCTTCTACGCACAACTCAGAAGTGGTTTTCCTGCAACCTGTCCATAAGAAACTTCCACCATACATTTCTCTCTCTGTAAAGATCTGACTGCATTACTTTCTTCGTCAACGCTTTTTCATACTATTTTCTAAATCGAGTTCATTATAATATAATACTGATGGAAATTCAATGCTTTTTTACTCAATTTCCACTTCGTTTCCTGTTCTTTCCCCTTTTGTAAATGCCATTGCATTATTAAGAGTTGTCTCACTGATCGCATCCAGTGCTTCATAAGTGAAGAATCCCTGATGAGAGGTAATAATAACATTCGGGAAGGACAGCAGTCTTGCGGTAATGGAAGTCTCCATGATTTCATCCGAACGGTCCTCAAATACATTTTTCTTTTCCTCTTCGTATACATCCAGACCGACCGCAAAGAATTTTCTTGCACGGATGCCCTCGATCAGATCAGCTGTTTTTACCAGACCGCCACGGGAAGTATTGACGAGGATCACGCCGTCTTTCATCTTCTGGATGGATTCCCGGTTGATCATGTGGTAAGTTTCATCCATAAGCGGGCAGTGAAGGGAGATCAGATCACTCTGTGCCAGCAGTTCATCCAAAGATACATAGGTCACAAAATCCAGTGCCGGATTCTGATATTTATCATAGGCAATGACATTCATGCCAAATCCATGACAGATTCTCGCCATTGCCGCACCGATTTTACCGGTTCCCACGATACCGGCTGTTTTCCGGTAGAAATTTACTCCCTGCATACCACCAAGGCTGAAGTCGTTTTCGCGAACTCTCACATAGGCTTTGTGGATTCTCCGGTTGGCAGCCAATGCCAGTGCCATCGCATGTTCTGCTACAGCTTCCGGGGAATATCCGGGCACACGCATGACTTTGATTCCACATGCGGTCGCTTTCTCCACATCTACATTGTTAAATCCCGCACAGCGCATCAGAATCAATTTCACTCCACACGCAGACAGGACATCGATCGTTTCGGTTCCCACATCACTGCTGACAAATGCACAGATTGCATCGTATCCTTTTGCCAGTTTTGCAGTACTTGGAACCAGTTCAGATTTCAGATATTCGATCTGAATATCCGGATAGTCTTTTGCTTTTGCTTCAAAAGACTCTTTATCATAACTTTTTGTATCATAAAATAAAATCTTCACAGCATGTTCCTCCTTTTTTCTGTCTTCTTCATACAGAAACATTATTTTCCAGACAGTTTTCTGTCTTTCTTATTATATCCTTTCTTCTTTTTCCTGTATACATTTTTTTAGAAATTGATAGATTTCCTCATCAGTAGGCGGACATCCCTGCAGACAGGAAGCAAACCCCCTGGTGCAGCTGCCGATTCCAAGCGTTCCTGTCTTTCCCCGATATCCCTGTCCGATACATATCTTTGTATCCAGTTTTTCCAGAACGCCTTCTTCTTTTAACCGGTCGAGTGCAGGGATCAGATACCCGTAACAGGCACTGCAGGACTCCACCTCCTCTACGGCATCCGCTACTTCCACTACTTTTCTCCTTCCGGTCTTTACCACCTGTGAAACCGGTGGATTCAGTTCCCGGATCCGGGCCTGTGTCCAGTCTGCACATCCGGCCCCCAGTGCTTCTGCCATTCGGATATACGGCACTTCTTCCACCCCATACCCCATCTCATGGCAGACAAATGCATCAACCAGTACCGGATCTCTTCCGGCGATCAAACGATTCATCTCCACCGGATTGCCTCCGTCCTCAAAGTCCCAGTCCCCGCAGATATTGTCAACCAGAATAAAATCCTGAGGCAGTCCGACTGCCAGGTGTGCAATCGGTTTATGCAGTCCCATCGCGTGAAAATGACGTTTTTCCCGGTTTGGAAGCAGTCCCTTCATATTCTTCAGTGCACAGGTGATCTTCGTCTGGCAATGCCCCTTCATCACCGGTACATTGATCAGAAAATCGAGACTTTTTGCCTCCCGGCAGATCTCAAGTTCCATCCCTCCGCACTCCGTCAGTTCTCCGGGATCTGCCTGCATATCTTTAAATGGAACCTTGTACATTTCGCTCAGCTTCTCATATCCACAGACTTGCATGGATTCTCTTGTCTTATCCCCTACCCAGGAACCTTCCAGCATGATGATATTCTGAAATCCCGCTTCCTGCAGATATTCGATGATTCCAGCCACAATTTCAGGATGAGTTGTTGCCCCCAGAAAAGCCTCCGACGGAGCCACCAGGTTCGGCTTGATCCCAATCTTTTTCTCCCTCGCTCCGATCTGTGCTTCCAGTCCGGCAGCATACAGGATCTCTTTTGTCATCTCTTTATACTCTGTTCCATGAATCAACAGTAATTCTTCTTTTTCCATATCTGTTCCTTTCTGTCTGCTTTTTACGTAAGAGTCAAAAAACCCCGGAGTTCACCCCGGGGTTTTTATTTTTCTGTTTTATCGTAACTGTTCAGTACTCTCGCAGAATGCTACCTACTGAATAATTGCGTTTTATCTTCTTTTCAGGAAATCCGGAATCTGGATATCTTTTCTCGGAACAGTACTGCTGGTCGGTGCTCCCGGATTTGCTTTTGGCATCTGGAAGCTCGGCATCGTCATACCCTGGGAAAACGCAGGTTTCTCCGGTGCTGCTTCTTTTACCTGTGCAGTCTGTACTGGCTGAGCAGGTACTGCAGAAACTTTGCTTACGCTTGCCTGTTTTGCAGTTGCATCATTCAGTCCGGTTGCAATAACCGTGATCTTAGCAGAATCTACTGCGGTATCATCATACATGGCACCAAAGATGATGTTTGCATCTTCGCCTGCCAGGTTCTGTACATAGCTTGCAGCATCATTTGCATCCATCAGGGAGATATCTCCGGAGATGTTAATGATCACATGGCTTGCACCCTGGATGGTTGTCTCAAGCAACGGACTGGATACAGCCTGCTGTACAGCTTCCAGTGCTTTGTCGTCGCCCTTTGCCTCGCCGATACCGATATGAGCGATTCCTTTGTCTTTCATGACAGTCTGAACATCTGCGAAATCCAGGTTGATCAGTGCCGGCATGTTTATCAGGTCTGTGATGCCCTGTACTGCCTGCTGTAAAACTTCATCTGCTTTCTTCAGTGCTTCCGGCATCGTAGTCCGACGGTCAACGATCTCAAGCAGTTTATCATTCGGGATAACGATCAGAGTGTCTACGTTGTCTTTTAATTTATCAATTCCCATCAGAGCGTTGCTCATACGGGTTTTTGCCTCAAAACGGAACGGTTTTGTCACAACACCGACAGTCAGGATGCCCATCTCTTTTGCAATACCTGCAACAACCGGTGCAGCACCTGTTCCGGTTCCGCCACCCATACCACAGGTAACGAATACCATGTCAGCACCTTCCATCAGCTGACGGATCTCTTCCATACTCTCTTCTGCCGCTTTTTCACCGATCTCAGGCTTTGCTCCGGCTCCAAGACCTTTTGTCAGTTTCTCACCTATCTGTAATACGGTAGGAGCTTTGCAAAGAGTCAAAGCCTGTTTATCAGTGTTTACCCCGATAAACTCCACACCGCCAATTGTTTCTTCTACCATGCGGTTTACTGCATTATTACCGGCTCCACCTACACCAATTACTATAATCTTTGCAGATGATTCCGCTTCATTTGTCATAATCTCTAACAAAGTACTTCCTCCTTTTTTGCTTGCGCTTATATTTATTCCCTTCAGGGTACTTTTGCCTTATCTTAAAGAGTTACATATGGTTATATAATATAATTTCTTCTCTGATTAATCAACTATTTTTTTCAGATTTCATGTTTTTTTTCGAATTTTGTAAGGTTTTTCCGGATTTTGTTTTCCTGCGGTTTACTCCCCCGCAGTTTTCTGTGTCTCCGACGTATCTGTACCGTTTTGTGCTGTTCCTGCCCCGGTGTCCGTCATCCCCCCGTCCTCTTCGGTAGTACTGTTATCGCTTCCGTCTCCGGATCCGTTGTCCTGTGTGCTGTCATCCTGTGTCTTTGTATCTTCACCGGAAGCATCAGAATCAGGATCTGTCACGGTGTCTCCTTGTGTATCACTTTCATCTGTTGCAGAATCTGCGCTGCCCTCTCCCTCTCCTGCCGGATCCTGAGATCCGTCTTCAGTTTGTGTATCTGCCGCCGGATCTTCCGTATCTTCGCCAAAGTCTCTTCCCTCAATCTGTGCAATTTCCATTTTCAGTGTATACAGCGTCTCTTTCGAAAAGATAATGTTGGTAATATCCGTTTCATAATCTTCCAGGTGGAGAATACCTGTAAAATCAGATAATTTTGGAAGAATTGCCGCTACTCTGGTAATCTTTTCCTCCAACAGCGTATCTTTTCCCAGGTTGCAGTGGATGTTTCCGTTGTTATACACCAGAATAATCTCCTGATTCTCATCAAAACACACCATCTCCGGAAGAATTTCATACTTTTCCACCATACGGGTGATTCCAAGAATTGTATTATAGATACCATCTGCAATCGCAGGAATCGTATCTCCGAGTGCGATACCTTTTTCCTTGTCTGTGATGCCGATAACTCTTGGCACATCTGTTACTGCTGCCTTAAATTTTGTCGCGTTTTCATTCCCGGTATCAGACTCTACAGCCTGCAGTACCTGTCCCTCTGTACTGTCTGCCTGTTGCGTATCACTCTCTGTACCATCTTCTTTCTGTGCATCTTCTGTATCTGCCCTGTCCGTTGTATCGGCACTTTCTCCTGTCAGAGCTTCCAGTGCCGCATCCGCTTCTTTTGCGGCAGCTTCCTGTGCGGCCTGCTCCTTTAACTGATTCAGTTCTTCTTCTTCCTGATCCATGGAATCAATTTCATCCTGTTCCATAGCAGTCACTTCCACCACAAGTCCGTCCTTGTTAAAATACAGTCTCTCTGTTCCCTGAGTGATATAACCGACAATTTTTTTCTCATTTACATGGATCCGAATGGTATGGGCATTGACTCTCTCAAGATCAAAAGAATCCACAAACGGAATATTTTCTGCATTTTTATGTCTTTCAAATAACATCGCAAGCACCGTGTTAGATGTCAATGGTGTTGTCATCACATATTCTTTTACTTCTTCATCGGTGTATCTGGTATTTCCCACCACATACACTTTGTCTACCCGAAACAAAAAGAAAAATGCCAGCAGAGCCAGCAGCACGATGGCTGCCACAGCTCCGGCTGTAATCATTTTTCCTTCTTTTGTCAGCTCTATTCTTCTGAATCTTTTTTTCATTCTTCCACCTGTTCCCTTATTCTGATTACCGCACCCAATTGCCCGAACAACTGATCCGGTCGTTCATATCCCCGTTCTATATACTCCGCATGTTTCACGACGCTTTCTCCCTGTGCTGAAAGCCCCGCCACCACAAGCGCAGCACCTCCACGCAGTTCCCTGGCACATACCGTTGTCCCCGTCAGTTTTCTGCCACCACAGACAACCGCCTGTCTGCCGGTAACCGTGATCCTGCCTCCCATTTTTCTCAGTTCTTCCACTATCTGAAAGCGTTTTTCAAAAATCCTTTCTTCGATCCTGCTTTCTCCCGGAACTGTAAGAAGCACCGACATCAGAATTGACTGCATATCCGTGGGAAATCCGGGATACGGCATCGTACACACCTGCTCCACCGGAAAACGGATTCCGGCTGCATTCGCCCTTAGTGTACCACTCCTCATCTCCCATTGTCCACCCATTTTCTCATATACCCGAAGTACAGATTTCATTTCCTGCGGATCCACATCTTTCAGACCAATCTGACCTCTTGTGGCTGCAGCAGCATACAGACAGGTTCCCGCTACGATCCGGTCTGTAGGAATCGTATATTCCACATCCCGCAAAGCCGCGGCTCTGCGCATCCAGATTTTTCTTGTTCCGATCCCACGGATTTCCGCTCCCATCGCCTGTAAAAAATGACACAGATGCATGATTTCCGGCTCCAGGGCACAGTTTTCAAGAAACGTTTCCCCCCGTGCCGTAACACCTGCAAGCAAAGCATTTTCCGTAGCACCCACACTGGAAATCGGAAAATGAATATGTGCACCGGAAAGACCCCCCGGACATTCTCCGCAGATCTCCCCCTCTGTTTCCCTGATCAGGACACCCATTTTTTTCATTGCATCCAGATGCAGATCAACAGGACGTGCCCCGATCGTACAGCCGCCGGGATAACCGATCCGGATCCGCTTACATCTTCCAAGCATACTTCCGAGCAGCAGGATGGAAGATCGCATCGTGCGCGTCTCTTCTCCGGGAATACCGGTCTCACAGATCTTATTACAGTCCAGCTCCAGTGTATGGCCACTCCACGCGGTCTTTACTCCCATCGACCGCAGGATTGCTTCCATTTCAAACACATCTGCAATCCGGGGACAGTTGTGAAGCACGGTCCTTCCCTCATGCAGCACTGCAGCCGCCATCATTGGCAGGGCAGCATTCTTCGATCCCTGAACCTTTACTTCTCCTTCCAGCGGGCCATTTCCACGCATCCATATTTCACTCACTCGTTTGCTCCCACATGCCCTGTTATCTTATTCTATGCAACACGGGAATATCTGGTGACTGACAATGCAAGCCCCATCTCTCCCATCAAAAACAATACAGATGTTCCTCCATAACTGATAAACGGCAATGTAATCCCGGTATTGGGAATCGTATTCGTAACAACAGCAATATTCAGGATTACCTGGAGTGCAATATGGCCCATGATTCCGGCGCCTATCAGTTCTCCCAACAGATCCTCTGCCCGAACTGCTGCCACCATGAGTCTCCAGATCAGGCCTCCAAACAGAAGGATAACCAGTATAGCTCCAAACAGTCCTGTTTCCTCACAGATGATGGAAAAAATCATATCATTTTGTGCTTCGGGTACAAATCCCAATTTTTGCAGACTGTTTCCCATCCCACGCCCGAAGATTCCCCCACTTCCGATCGCATACAAGCCCTGGATCGTCTGAAACCCTTTTTCATATTTTTCCGGATCCCTCCAGATAGCAAGGCGTTCGAGCCGATAACTTTCCATACTCAAAAAAATCGCGACAAATCCAATCCCCGCGGCTCCGATTCCAAGAAAAGGCAGATACCTCGGGTGTGCCACAAAGATCAGAATCACGCCGATACCAAGAATAATAATCGCCGTACTCAGATTATTTGTTCCCACCAGCCCGACAATCGGTAACAGCGCCGCCATCGTCCGGAGCATAAACCAGAGACTGTCTGTCTTTTTCTTCCGGTTGCTGATCCTGAATGACAGAAACAGTATTACCGCTGCTTTTGCAAATTCCGCTGGCTGAAACGACAATGGTCCCAGTGCCAGCCAGCGTTTTGACCCATTATAGGATCTTCCTACAAATAAGACAGCCGTAGACAACGCGATGGAACACAGATACAGTACCGTGGCAAAAGCCGCCACCCGATGATAATCGATCCGTGCCATCACCCAAAAAGCAATCATGCCCAGCACACTGGCAAATAACTGCTTTTTCAGATAGTATCCTGCATCTCCAAACTTTACTTTTCCATTATATGTACCTGTACTATATAAAAAAAATAATCCGGCCAGTGTCAATATCGCTACGAAAAGGATCAGAAGCTCATCTTCCTTCCCTTCTTTTTGTACTTTTTTCATAGATTTTACACGCTTTTTTTTCAGTCTATGAATTGCAAAAATATTCAGTACTTTTTTAATAAATTTCCATTGACAAATATCGTTTTTTTTTTATAATTGATTTTAATAATAGTAAACACAGAATTTAGTAATACGATACTTTCCCGATTATCGGTAAGACGGGGCTCTTTACCTGCCACATGGCTGATAATCGGGATTTTCGTGTGCCTTTTAAAGGAGTTTTTATGGACATTGGAACAAAACTGAAAAGTCTGCGGACACAGAATGGACTGACTCAGCAGGAACTGGCAGATCGGGCTGAACTTACCAAAGGATTCATCTCCCAGGTTGAGCGAAACCTTACCTCACCATCCATCAGTACCCTCGCAGATATCCTGCAGTGTCTCGGCAGCAGCCTTCAGGAATTTTTTACAGATGACACACCGGAACAGATTGTCTTTCGGGAAGAAGATTATTTTCTGAAAGATGATCCTGAACTTGGACACCAGATCGAATGGCTGGTTCCAAACGCACAGAAAAATCAGATGGAACCCATCCGTATGACCCTTGCTCCCCGGGGGCGTTCCTGTGTGGAACCCCCTCATGCAGGCGAGGAAATGGGCTATGTGCTGGAAGGAAGTATCCTTCTTACGCTGGGTAAGAAAACCTACCGCATACAAAAAGGAGAAACGTTTTATTTTCCTGCCGGCCAGGAACACTGGCTGGAAGCCGGAAAATGGGGTGCTACGATCCTGTGGATCTCCTCCCCGCCAAATTTCTGATGATAAAAAGGAGGTAACTGTTCAGTACCTTCATAGTTACGAGCCAAAATGCATAAAAAATCACCTCGCGGGACAATGGCTACTGAATAGTTACAAAAGGAGATACTATGAGCAATCGATTAATAGATTTACAGCATATTACCAAAATCTTTGACGGTGAAAAGATTCTCGACGATCTGAATCTCTATATCCGCGAGAACGAATTTCTCACCCTTCTCGGTCCGTCCGGCTGTGGTAAAACTACAACGCTTCGAATCATCGGCGGTTTTTTATTTCCGGATGAGGGAAGTGTTATCTTTGACGGAAAAAACATCACACAACTGGCTCCGAATAAACGCCAGTTGAATACCGTATTTCAGAAATACGCCCTCTTCCCGAATATGAATGTGGCAGAAAACATTGCCTTCGGTCTCAGGATAAAAAAGAAAAGCAAAGCCTATATTGATGACAAGATCAAATATGCACTGAAACTGGTGAATCTGGATGGCTATGAAAAGCGTAAAATCGATGCTTTGAGCGGTGGTCAGCAACAGAGAATCGCCATTGCCCGTGCCATTGTCAATGAACCGAAAGTGCTTCTTCTCGACGAGCCCCTGGGTGCTCTGGATCTCAAGATGCGCCAGGACATGCAGTACGAACTGATCCGTCTGAAAAATGAGCTGGGAATCACATTTGTCTACGTTACCCACGATCAGGAAGAAGCTCTCACCATGTCCGATACTATTGTGGTTATGAACGGCGGTTATATCCAGCAGATCGGTACGCCGGAAGATATCTACAACGAGCCACAAAACGCTTTCGTTGCCGATTTTATCGGTGACAGTAACCTTTTAGGCGGTACCATGATCCAGGATCGTCTGGTGGAAATTCTCGGTGCCAAATTCTTATGTGTGGATGAGGGCTTCGGAACTAATAACCCGGTAGACGTAGTCATCCGTCCGGAAGATGTAGAACTGGTAAAACCGGAAGTCGGTATTATCAAAGGCCGTGTGACTTCCGTCATCTTCAAAGGCGTACATTATGAGATGACTGTTCTGGCCAATAATTTTGAATGGCTGGTACACAGCACGGATATATATCCGGCAGACAGTGAAGTGGGGATTTTTGTCAAGCCGTTCAATATTCAGATCATGCATAAACCGGAATCTGAGGATGAAAAGGCGGTGGATATTAATGAATAGTCCTAAAAAAACCTGGTTTGCTTTTCCCTATATTCTGTGGATCATCGGATTTACCCTGATCCCGCTGGGACTGGTTCTCTATTACGCCTTTACCGGCGCAGACGGTGGTTTTATTCTGGCAAATGTTCTCGCCATTACAGAACCTGTACATCTGAAGTCTCTGTGGACTTCTCTTAAAATGGCGTTTCTTACGACTTTGATCTGTTTTATCCTTGCTTACCCGCTGGGACTGGTGCTATGCAGTTTGAATCTGAAGAAAAGTAATTTCATCATTTTTCTTTTTATTCTTCCGATGTGGATGAACTTTCTGCTTCGAACCATGGCATGGCAGCTGATTCTCTCTAATAACGGCGTATTAAATACTCTGCTTGGCTTCCTGCATCTTCCGAAGGTGCATATTATTTATACCTTCCAGGCAGTTTTAATTGGTATGGTTTATGATTTTCTGCCATTTATGATCCTTCCGATTTATAATTCTCTTTCTTCCATCGGAAACGATGTTGTGGAAGCCGGAAAGGATCTGGGCGCCGGCTATTTTACCATTCTGCGAAAAATCATTTTCCCGCTGTCTCTTCCCGGAGTCATCAGCGGGATCACGATGGTATTTGTTCCGTCCATGACTTCCTTTGTTATTTCAAACATTCTGGGTGGATCCAATACCTTACTGATCGGAAATATCATTGAACAGGAATTTACCTACAATTTTAACTGGAATCTGGGCAGCGGGCTTTCCTTTGTACTGCTGGTATTTACTCTGATAAGTATGGGGCTGATGTCCGTCTTTGATAAATCAGAAGGAGGAACTAACATATGGTAAAAACATGGGCCAAACGGCTGTATATGGCATTCATCTTTCTGTTGTTGTATCTGCCGATTATCGTTCTGGTTGTACTGTCTTTTAACAAATCCAAGGCCAGAGTTACCTGGCGTGGATTTACTTTTCAATGGTATGCAAACCTTTTTGATAACAGTCGGATCATGGATGCCTTCACCACCACCCTGACACTTGCTTTCGGCTCTGCACTGGCAGCCACCATCATCGGTGTGGTTGGTGCCATCGGCATCAGCGCAATGAAAAAGCGAAATTACTCTATCATGCTGGGAGCTACCAATATCCCGATGTTAAATGCCGAGATCGTTACTGCATTATCTCTGACACTGTTATTTATCCGTTTTATCAAATTGGGATTTACCACTGTATTTATCGGGCATGTGACATTCGGTGTTCCGTATGTGATTTTAAATGTCCTGCCCCGTCTCCGGACTCTCAATAAAAATGCATATGAGGCTGCACTTGATCTTGGAGCCACCCCGCTGTATGCCTTTTTCAAAGTCTGTTGGCCGGAACTGATGCCGGGCATCATGTCCGGTTTTCTGATGGCAGCGACAATGTCGATGGATGATTTTGTGATCACCTATTTTACCAGAGGTCCTGGGATCAACACCATCTCTACGATGGTATATTCTGAAGTGAAACGTGGAATCCAGCCGGAAATGTATGCACTTTCCACGCTCCTGTTTCTGCTGATTCTTGTTCTGCTGCTGCTCTTTAACTTCTTATCCGGAAGAAAAAACAGTATGGAGGTATAAAAAGAGACTCATGAATATGAAACATAAATTACTGATAGTATCTGTACTTTCCGGATCCCTTTTTCTTCTTGGCGGGTGCGGCTATAACAAAAATAATTCTTTGGTTGTTTTTAACTACGGAGATTATCTGGATCCTTCCATCATCGATTCTTTTGAGAAAGAAACCGGCATCAAGATCCTGTATGAAGAATATCAGTCCCCGGAAGAAATGTATATGAAATATAAGGCAGACATTGTGGACTATGATGTAATCTGTTCTTCCGATTATATTCTGGAAAAGCTTCGTACAGAAGATGAACTTCTTCCGATCAACTTTGACAATATTCCGAATGCTGCCAATGTAGACGAACATCTCTGGGAATTTTCGAAGACATTTGACCCTGAAAACAAATATACGATTCCTCATTACTGGGGTACACTGGGCATTCTTTATAACACACGTCTGGTAGATGAAAAGGTGGATTCCTGGGATATTCTTTTTAATTCAAAATACAGTGGCCAGATCATCATGGAAAACAGTGTCCGGGATTCCTTCGTTCCTGCGCTGAAGATGCTTGGATATTCCATTAATACGGATAATACGGATGAACTGGATGAGGCGGAAAAGATTTTAATTGAACAGCGACCGATGGTACAGGCGTATCTGCTGGATTCCGCACGTGACGAAATGATCGCTGAAAATGCTGCTATCGCACTGGTGTATTCCGGAGAAGCCCCTTATGCAACAGAGTATAATGACGATCTGGCTTATGTGGTTCCGAAAGAAGGATCCAACGTCTGGGTAGATTCCTGGGCAGTCACAAAGGACTGTAAGAATACGGAAAATGCGGAAAAGTTCCTGAATTATCTGCTTCGGGTGGATATTTCAAAGATCAGTTTTGAATATAATCATTATGGAACGCCGAATAAAAAGCTGGCTGAGATTCTGCCTGCAAAGTATACGGAGGATCCGGCACTGTTTCCTCCCGGTGATGTGCTGGATAATTGTGAGATTTTCAGGTCATTGGACCGGGGGACGCAGGATTATTACAGTAAGTTGTGGAAGGAGATTAAACTGGACTAAATAGTTTGATTTTTTCCTTACGCCGGACGCAAAAAACACCGGACTCCAGGGGCTGGCAGCGTGGGCAGGGCAACTTTGAGCTAAATTCCCATGCGCGCC
>UMAO01043166.1_pt1 | contig 24949 bp, 17 predicted proteins | sample 1963741 | NCBI WGS metagenome assembly UMAO01 (sample SAMEA4835919, study PRJEB28245) | human gut metagenome | biome: gut microbiome; material: fecal sample | place: Denmark | collected 2008
GAACTTATCCTGATCTTCCAGATATGTACCGTCACACCATTTTAACACGAGAACATCCAGACGGTTTGTGCCGTCGGCCAGCAGCTCTGTCACTTCAAATTCACTCGGCGAATGGGAAACCTGACTGTAACCTGCAAATGTTCCGTTTACCCACACATAAAAGCAGGAATCCACACCCTCAAAATAAAGATAACTGCGCGACTGTGTCTGTGACTCTCTCAAAAATTCTGTTTCGTACAGCCCGCACGGATTTTCATCCGGGACATAGGGCGGATCGAACGGGATCGGAAACCGCACATTGATATACTGGTGGCTGTCATATCCATGGTTCTGCCAACAGGATGGAACCGGTATACTGTCCCATCCCCCCTCATTTATATGCCGGCAGACATCCGTTATGTCCGCGCCCTTTCCCTCACCGGCAATGCCTGCAAACACTTCTGCCGCACTGGAAAAATAATGAAATTTCCAGTTTCCGGAAAGACAGTTTCTGCGACTCTCTCCGTTTTCATCCTGTGGCTCGCAGCAGCATCTCGTCTCCTCCGTCCCCACATGTAAAATCTCCGGGTCTTCAAAATATTTTTCCAGTCTCATAGAAATTTTCCTTTCTGCATCACGCATTACTCCGGCAGGACAGGAATGGCAAATGACACAAGCTCGAATGGATGATAAACGATCACATCTGTCCTCTCTCCCTCGCTGTCCTCCAGCAGATTTACCGGCTGTACCGCAAATGGCAGCACCAGTTTTCCTCTTGTACCATCCTGTTCACTCAGACGGATGATGATATTTTTTTCGTCCTCACTCATCTTTACCGCCTGCACATAAAGTGTTTTTTTCTCTGCTGCCTTCTGTATGACCGCATCGATACGTCCGTCGAACTGCTGCGGCAAGGCAGTCTTTTTAAGTGGTACATTAAATTCAAACGCCCTGCGGTTGATCCCTGCATCCAGATGGTTTCCTGCATGTGGAACGATCCGGTAACAAAAATCATGTTTTCCCATATCTGAGGTAATATCCGGACGGATCGTCGCGCGCAGCAGACTTAATGTAATATGATTTTCATCGACCCCGACACCATATTTTCCATCGTTTAAGATCGCAATTCCGCCGTCCGACTCTGCCATATCGCACCATTTATGCATACACACCTCAAATCTTGCCTGCTGCCAGGAAGTATTCTTATGGGTCTCCCTGCGTATAAATCCGGCGCTGGTATCGCACACCAGTTCTCTGGACACCAGATTCATCCCAAATTCCATCTTCGCAAGTTTGTGTTTCTCATGCCAGTCCACCAGATGTTCCACTTCGATCTCGTTGCTGTCCGCAAACAGCCGTATCTGCATCTTCCAGCTGCTCGCCTCTGTGCCAAGCACCACCTCAAACAATGCACATGCACCATCTGCCACCACCAGATGAAGCGGTTTTTTCACAGTGATCTCAAGCTCTTTCTCTTTGTAGTTCGGCAGAATATCCCATGCGTCATAAACACCCGGCAGATCCTGATAAATGTGCAGTTTGTGAAACGCACCATCCGTCCATTCACGGTCAAGATCCCTGTCATAAAAACTTTCCATGCTCCCGTCTTTCGCAAAACAGATTTTCGCATGCGCGGTTTCTACCCGGACCCGATACGGCTCATCTACATATTTGACTGTAATCCAGTCCGCCGGTCTTTCTGCCAGAAGCCGTGCCTTTTTCTCCATCTGCCCTGCATCCATGGTCTCAAACGGTGCCATCTGCGGGCACACAAATGCACCTTTTTTTCCTTTCCGCAGAACCGGTCCATCCTCCATCTCAACAAAGGTAACTTCCGTCCGCTCCTGCCCTAACGAGTTAAAATAGGTATCCCCTGTTCCAATCAGGGAATCCACACATTCCCTCACTTTTTTATAGTCCTCCATCGCATCCTCGTAGACCGGATGGATATGACTTCCCGGCAGGATATCATGGAACTGATTGACCAGAAACTTCTTATATATATCCCGCACCTGTTCTGCAGGATAAGTTTCTCCCGAAAGGCAGCGCAGGGACAATAACAGTTCTGCCTCGCGCAGGGCAAATTCCAGCTCCCGGTTCTCACGTTTCAGGTTGGATTTCGTTGTGAATGTCCCCCTGTGCATTTCCAGATATAATTCACCATCCCACACAGCAAGATTTTCATTTCCCTTTAAATTCTTTTCCAGAAAACTTGTGCCCCCGGTCTGCTCGGTCTTTGGCATGACAGACAGTTTGTCAAACCGGTGCATCAGTTCGATCATCTCCTCCGTAGCACCGCTGCCCCCATCGCCATATCCAAACATGGACAACGTCTGTCCGCCGCTCTCCTTATCCTGATATGCCTCCCAGTTCTCCTGGATCTGGCTTGGCATATTCCAGGTGATAAAGTGTGTTGGAGGAACACATGCATAGACATCTGTGCCATCGATCCCGCGCCATATAAAATTATTGTGCGGAAAACGGTTGGTATCGTTCCATGTGGACATTTTATTTGACACAAAATACTCCACTCCGCTCTTTTTCAAGATCTGCGGCAGTATCCAGCTGTTTCCAAAAACATCCGGCAGCCATGCATTATTGACAGTCTTACCGAACCGGCTGCGGAAATACATCTGTCCATACAGACACTGGCGGATCAGACTTTCCGCCGACGGGATATTGCAGTCCGGCTCAATATACATCGCCCCGACCGGTTCGAAATTGCCCGCCGCGATCTTTTCCTTTAATTCCTCAAACAGTTCCGGGTAATATTTTTCCAGAAGTTCATAGGTATACGCCTGTGTATGCGTGTAATGAAAATCCGGGTACCGGTCCATCAGCCGCATCTGAATCAGCACGGTGCGCGCATTCTTCTGTACCGCATGGATCCTGCGCCAGTAATAGGCAATATCAAGATGCGAATGCCCTACTAATGCCACATTGCCGCTGCCGCGGAAATCACCATTTTCATAGATATGTTTCTCTATGTAAGCAGATGCCGCGCGGATTCCCTCATTGACATATTCATACTTCTCCCGCTCCATGGATGGCGACTCCTGATTTTGTCCGATGCATTCCCTCAGTGTCTCAAAGTCAATCTCGTTTAAGGCATTATTTAATTCCTGATTTAAGAATTTTCTGTAATCTTCATTAAAATAGGTACTTTTTGAAACATCCAGAAGAAGCTGCAGATCATAAAAAAGGCTCAGTGCATCCTGATTTACTGTTGCAAGATATAATCCCTGAAATTCCTGTCTGCACCCCTTTAATTTCATGGAATCCGGATTTCGCTCATCATCCGGCTTTGAACGGTTGTACCCCTCCATCTCGATCAGGAGTTCCCCGCTGTCAATGTAAGGACTGAGCAGTACACGGTCACGGTTTGGATCCATGCCGCCCACATAAACCCCATTGACCTTTACAATGATCTCCGCCGCCGTCCACATGGAAAGCCACAGCTCTTTTCCCTGCATCTCTTTTGGCACGGTCACTTTTGCCTTAAAAAAAACCGTTCCGTCGGGCGTAAAATAAATATCGCCCTTTTTTAATCTGCGATAACCACCCGAATAATACTCATAAGTGTTCTCTCCCGTCTGTCTCGCATCCGTAATTTCAATATCTGTAATCTCATATTTACTTTCATATAAAAACCGTTTCAGCCATCCGGCTCGCAGATCCGTATACTCCTCCGGTCTCATGCTTCTGCGGACTACCTGTACAAATGCCATTGCCTCTTCCTCCTTAAATCGTATCCCAGAAAAACGGTTTTTTCCGTTCTGCAAAAACCGTGACGTCTATCCCAAGATCTCTTTTTATTTCTTCCTCGATCCAGCTCATACAGCGTGGTACGATCGCACACTTCGAACATTCCCCCTGCAGCCTGACATGTAAAACATTTCCATCAGTTCCGGTAAGATCAATAAAACCGCCATCCCCCTGCAATTTAGGGGCTATCACTTCATCCACATATTTTTTTAATCTCTCGTCCATTTTTATCCCTTTACTGCTCCTGCTGTCATACCATTGATAAAATATTTACTTGCAAAAATGTAAATGACCAGAATCGGAACGATCGCGATGGTCGCCCCGGCAAACATGATATTCCATGCTGCTGCACCATCGCCCGCATTCTTTAACATGGTCACCCCGACTGTCAGGGGACGCTTTGAGGCATCCGTCATTGTAAATACCAGCGGAAGGATATATTCGTTCCAGCCTCCGCGGAAAGACAATAGCGCCACGGTTGCAAGGATCGGCTTTAATACCGGAAGAATGATCTTATAAAATGTCTGGAAAAATGTGCATCCATCGATTTTTGCCGCCTCATCGAGTTCCTTCGGGACCGAATTCATATAGCCGCGGATCAGGAAAATATAAGTTGCCTGTGCAGTTCCCGCCGAGATGAACACAACGCTCCAGAGAGACGTATTCATATGGATTTTTACCGCCAGTTCAAACAGTGGACGCAGTGTTACCGATCCTACATTTACAAACATAAATGCCACAAACAGACCATAGATCAGTTCCTTGCCCCTGAAATTTTTACGGGCAAATACATATCCTGCCATGCTTGTGACAACTAAGGTCAGGATCATGACACTTAAAGCAAGGAATATACTGTTTCCTGTGTACACCGCAAAGTTTGCAGAATTCCACGCATCAATAAAATTCTGTACGATCCATTCAGATGGGAAAATATTGATCCCGCCTGTAAGTAATTCCTGGTTCTTCTTAAACGCCCCCAGCACTACATAAAAAATAGGGTACAGCGTCAGGAACGCCACAAACGACATGAGCAGAACTACCAGGAAACGGATGACCTTTGTGCCGGTAGAATATACTGCCGTGTCATTTTTCTTTCGCATTTTCATCTGTAAAACCTCCTTATACCACCTCATCAAGTTTTCTTGCAAAATACATATAAACAGCTGTCACGATACCAATGATCAGCGCAGCAACCAAGCTTAACACGGTCGCATAACCGATCTGTGGGTTTGTCCCGACATCTTTTCCAAAAATAAGCTGGTAAATATATAAAAACATGACCTGTGTACGGTTGTTCGGTCCGCCGTTTGTAAGTACCATGATTGACTCATAATCCTTAAATGCCCCGGTGATCGCCAGCATTAAAATAATTTTTAACATCGGGCTTAACATCGGCAGTGTGATCTTAAAAAATGTCTGGATTCCATTTGCCCCGTCGATTTTTGCCGACTCATATACGTCCTCCGAAATGCTCGACATTCCTGAGATAAAATAGATCATATAATTACCAAAACCTGCCCAGAGTGCAACAATCAGAACCGACCACATGGCGGTCTTTGCATCCCCTAACCAGTTAACATTCTGCCCTATCACGCCGATCGCCTTTAACACGCCGTTTAAAACGCCATTATACGCCGCAAAGATAAATCCGAATACCATACTTGACACTGCGGTAGAAATGATCGTCGGCATAAAATAGACCCCCCGGAAAAAGGAGCTGCCCCTTAATTTCTGGTTCAGAAAAACTGCCATAATCAGTGCCAGCGGAATGATAAATATAATTTTGAGCACCGCATATTCAAATGTGTGCAGCACACTCTGCCAGAACGTCGTATCGGTAAGCATACGCTCAAAATTGTGCATTCCGGTATACGTCGCCGTCAATCCATTGTACTCGTAACATACATATCGGAAAATCCAGCAAAACGGGTATACTGAGACTACCAGTAACATAATGACCGCCGGCAAAAGCATAAGACCTGCCGCAATGTCTCCCTTGTTTTTTGCGCGTTTCAGCCGTTCCGCAAAACTAAGGTTCTTTTTTGTTTTTATCACTGTCGTATTATTTTTACTCATATGACCCTCCATTCCTGCGTGTGAAAAATCCCACTTTTCACACTGCCCTCCATTTTTATGCTGCCTGCATCCATATACTCCTGTCTTTCCATGGCGCTATCCTTCCATGGCAACGGGTCCATATGGATGCAGGCATCCTTTTCTTTCCTGCATCCATACCCGGACAGCGTTTTACTCTGTTTTATAGGTAACGGTTCCTGCTGACGGCTGAAGCGGATCATAGTTCTCAACAATGACACGTTTGCATGTTCCATTGGAAAGTCCGCTCTCAAGTGCTGCATTATAGCGTGTATTCAGATCTTCGATGGCTTCATCTGCACTGACATATCCAAGTACTACATTCCATAACACGGTCTTCCAGTCATCTCCCTCTACGCTGACTGCCGGTGTTGCCGGATAAACATCCTCGTAATCCTGAAGTTCAAAATCTGCAAGTCTGCCAATATTGCTTGTATCGACAATGTTGCTCATATAACCGGATAACGGAATGCTGTAACCACCCTCAAAATATCCCTTTAAGAAATCTTCACTTGAAAAATATTTGATGACTTCCCATGCTGCATCTTTATTTTCACAGGAACTTAGCATGACATATCCGCCGTTCGGTGAGCAGCTCAGCGCGCCTTTGACTTCACCGGTCAGAGTTGGCAGTTCTGCTACACCCCAGTCAAAGGAGCACGGGAACTGATCGGTAAATACACCTGCTTCCTGGGATGCATTTCCCCAGAGTGCAAATGCACCCTGTGCAAATAATGCACGGCTGTTATCTACGCCCTGATTTTCAGAGCCTGGAAGCACAGAACCATCTGCATAAAGTTTTGCCGCTTCCTCCACGATCTCTTTCCAGCTGCTAAAATCATATACGCCATTGGCATAATCATATCCGCCAGGAGTTGCGCCGCTCATCTCACCACATCCCTCTAACCATCTTGAAAACGGACTGGATGAAGTGAATGCGATCCCGTAAGTGGAATCATTGGTAGCTGCTTTGGCAAGCTCCACGAAATCTGATAATTTTGACGGTATCTCTGTTGCCCCGGCAGCATTTACCAGATCTTTGTTCCACTCAATCCTTGTTCCGGTACGGACACCGTTTGGAACCCAGTAGATATCATCCCCAAAGGAGGTAAGTCCCTCGTATTTATGGTCATATGCCTCCGTTACTTTCTGAAATTCTTCGTCCCCTGCGATATAGTCTTTGATGTTATAGAAGATACCGGCATCCACATATGTCTGTAATGTCATGTTATCGGATGCCTGGATGCTGATAATGTCCGGTGCCGTTCCGCCCTGATAGGCAAGCTGGATGGAATTGGCCCAGTCATCTGTCAGTATCGTGTAATTGATCTGTATATCACTGTGGCTCGCATTGAAAGAATCGATCATCTCATTCATATATGCCTCGTCATGACGGTTGTTTGTCCAGAATTCAATCGTCGCTGCACCGTCTTTCTTCGTATCCGATACTGCTGTCTCTGTTCCTGAAGCGGTCGTATCTTTCGCACTTTCTGTTCCCCCATTGTTTCCGCAGCCTGTAACAGAAATTATCATTGCCGCTGCAAGCATTGCACTAATCACTTTCTTTTTCATAGTTTTCTCCTTCCTTTGTTTCAGGTGTTTTCTGTTGTGACTATCATGCCAGATTTTTCATTTCCGAACAACGGCAGTTTCCACGAACAATGTAACACTTTCTAATATCCGGTCATAAAACTTATACAAACTGCCCCTTTTGCTTTCCATATCTCCATGTTAATATATACAAGTATTTTAATAAAACTTTTTTATTTTTGTATATCATTACAATTGCAGTGCAATATATGATTGATGAAAGGGGGATTACACAATGAACGAACATATGAATGTCACACTGATGATCGCAGATGATGAATCCTTCATATTGAGAGGCTTAAAAGAAATTGTTTCGGATTCTGACCTGCCCCTGAAACTGATTGGAACTGCCGGGAACGGCATGGATGCCTTTGCACTCCTTCTCTCTTCCAGCCCTGACATTGCGATCATGGATATCCGCATGCCGGGCATGGACGGACTGGAAGTGATCCGCAGGGCAAGAGATGCCGGACTTACCACTCACTTTCTGATCCTGAGCGGTTATAATGACTTTTCCTATGCACAGGAAGCGATCCGCTACAATGTCCACGGATATTTTTTAAAACCTTTAAATATCCCGGAATTCAGGCAGGCACTTTCCGCCGAATACCAGGATGTCCTTGCCACACGCGCAAAATCTGCATCCGATACAATCAGCACGGACGAACTGAGCAGCCTGATGGAATCTTCGCGTTCCTATTTTCTTGCACAGCTTCTGCAGGGTGAGATTTCCTCTGCCGACGTGACAAATGCACGCTTAAATTTTCTGCATATAAACCTTGGTCCCGATTCCTCCGTGGCTGTCATACTGACACCGGAAAACTCTGACTCCGATTTTGAGACCGACTTTGCATCTATCATCACACATACCATCCATCCGGTCTTAAAAACATTTTTTTATGAGGCGTTTCTCTATCAGGAACAGCAGATCGTATGTATCATCAATCTTTCTGCCGGAAACGAAGATCTTCTGCTTGCAAGGATCAAAGCCTGTCTCACCGGCCTGCAGAAAAAAAACGGACTTTCTTTTTTAGCTGCGGTCGGAACGATTGTACCGGAACTGTGCCAGTGCTCTGCCTCTTATCAGGCAGCCCTCTCCGCACTGTCCTACCGCATTTACGGAACAGACACAAAAATCTTTGATTCCGGCATCATCTGCCACCAGCTGCCCCAGGAATCGCCCCGCAGTATCGATTCCGCACCACTTGCTGATGCCATTTTAAACGGTGATACCACGCGGATCAAAGATTACTGCTCGGCATTTTTTGATTCGCTGTTTTTTGTGCGCATGCCACCACCAAACTACATATTCGGGATGTTTTTATTTCTGATTTCCAACGTCCAGAAAGATATCGCCATCAAATCCAGTCATCCAGTCTCTTTTCCGGAATTTACCTTTGATGACTTAAATATCCTCCCATCTGTATCTGAACTTAAGGACTGGCTCATTGATTTCTTTCTGAATTATTCCGAGCTGCTGACCGCAAGCCATAACGGCCATGACCAGATCATCCGTCAGGCAAAGGAGTATATCCGGTCACATCTTGACTGCAATATCAAGGCGAAGGATGTCGCAGCACTTGTCGGGCTGAGTGAAGCGTACTTTACCATATATTTTAAGAATCACTCTGGTGTGAACTTCCGTGACTATATCCTGTCCGAGAAAATGGAGTACGCAAAATCCCTGATCTGTGCACAAAACTGTTCGATCACGGAAATCGCTTACCAGATCGGTTACCAGGATTACCGCTCCTTTTCCCGCGCATTTAAAAATACCGTCGGCATGTCGCCCTCCGAATATTTAAATGCCGCCAGCAAAAATACTTCCCCATGAAAGGACTTCCTTATGAAACACTCTATATTTTCCACAAAATTAGCCATGAAGATCTGGCTTTATATCATGCTGACTGTTATTGCAATCCTGCTTGTCGTAGGCATCGCATTAGAAATATTTTTCCGCCACTATGTGGCAAACGAAACCCTGCGGAATGCCACACGCGATACAACCTACGCTGCCGACGCATTTTCCGAGGAATATGAAAATATTTTAAAACGTTTTGTCAGCCATACGGCATCTGCGGACTCCTACCAGCTCATGTGTGATGTGTCCGTACCACACACCAAAGAGTACATGAACTTAAATACGAGTCTGCAGTCACAGCTCTCCCTTTATACGGACAGCAGCTCACTGATCCACACTGCCATGTTTTCCGACACCAAAGGCCAGCTTTTCTACTCCTATAAATCAAGACTGCGCGATGACACCTTTTCGCCGACGGACACATATGCACTGTCCGGCGCCCCCTCCATCTGCATTCATCCTGCCACACAAAGTCCTTTCCGCGGCCAGTCGGACATGGTTGTCATTACTTACCTTCTTACCGTCAATCCGAGTGAGCGGATGGTATTGTTAGCTGACTCCTACGAAAACTGTGATGCTGTTTTATATTTTTTCCTGAATGCACAGCATATCCAGGATTATCTGGCTCTTTATTACAACGGAAGCACCTCGGATGTCCTGCTCTACCTTACCGACGGCTCCGGTACTCCCATCAGCCTGTCCTCTGCGGATGACAATTATGCCATCGCCACGGACACAGCCATCCAGCGCGGCATCCGCTATCTGTCCGGTACCGGCAATAAATTACTGCACACCGGTGACCGCTATATCCTTCTCGTGCCGATTGCAAACAGCGACCTGTATCTGGCAAATATCCTGCCGGAATATGCGGTTTATACCAGGATCCGCAGCCTTGACCTTATGCTCTTATCGATCGCTCTGGTCATGTTTTTACTGATTCCGTTCCTGCTGTTTTTTGTGACACGTTTTGTCACAAAACCGCTGAAACTCCTGATGCAGTCCGTACAGGAGATTGAAATAGGGATCTATGAAAAACCGGCTGACGGAATCCCTCCTGCCGACGAGATCGGTCAGTTAAGCCGCTCCATCGATTCCATGTATCAGACAATCCAGCAGCAGTTCCGGCAGATCAAACAGGATGAACGGGAGAATTTCCAGATGGAACTGCGGCTGCTCTCCGAGCAGATCAATCCACATTTTCTTTACAATACACTGGAATGTATTAATATGGAAATCTACAATCATCATAATGATACTGCCTCCTCGATGCTGTCAAACCTCGGCGGCTACCTCCGCATCAGCTTATCTTACGGAAACAGCCAGCATCTGATCAGCCAGGAGGTCGACCAGGTCAAAGCCTACGTCAATATCATGAATTACCGTTTTCGGCACAGTATCCATCTGACCACCAATATTGACGGTGATCTGCTCTCCATGAAGATTTTAAAATCCATTTTACAGCCTCTGGTTGAAAATGCCTTAAAGCACGGTTTTTCCATCGACAGCAGTGTCTATTTCCCGATTGCTCCCATGATCGATATTTCCATCTGGAGAGAGCCTGACACCTTAAGTATCGCCATCACAGACAACGGTGCCGGCATAGATATAGAGCACGCCAAAGAAATCATGTATGGTTCAGGGACAGATGCAGACGGCAGACATCATGTCGGACTTCACAATATTTACCATCGTCTCAACTCCTTTTACGGAAAAACAGACATTACATTTTCTTCCATTCCTTTTTACGAAAATAAAATTCTGATCCGTTTTCCTTATCAGAATTTCTGTGAAACACAGAATGAATGTGACTGACAAAAAACCGCTGGGCAGCGATGTACTCGCCATCCAGCGGTTTTATTCTTAACATAAAGATATCTCAGGCACCGGCGCTATCAGCTGTAACACTGCAAATGTGTTCTTTTCGAGGGTTATTACCCCTCTTTCTTCCCCGTCTTTCTGTTCCATCTCCCGGATTGCCACCCGATCCGGCTTCTCCAGGGAATTAAAAGCTTCTTTTTCCATTCCGCCCAACAGCCATACACGCTCAACCTGATACGGTTTTCCAGTCTCATCACAAATGGTAAGCTGTTTTTCCTTCTCCGACGCATTCACGATTTTGCAATAAACTGCGCCTGTCGCATCATCTCTTACCGGATTATAATAGACCTGCTCCATCTGTGTTTTCTTTTCTTCCCCAAGAGTATCTAACACCGATGTCCCTTTCATGCATGAAAACATCTTTTGCACATAATAATTCGGCGTTGCGTACGATGTTTCTCCGTCAAACCAGATCATATCCGGCGCCCACTGTGTAAATCCAAGTCTGGCAAATAATGGTGCATAAGACGCCAGTACGACCACATCTGCATTTCTTTCCACTCCGGTTAAAAATGCAGCCTCTGCTAATGCCCCTCCAAGACAGTTTTTCTGTTCCATCAATTCAGTGTGCCCCGGGTGCGCTGCATATTCCCCTGCAAATACTTTGACATCTCTTGGATATTCATCGTAAAAATCTGTATGCGCATAAAACCAGTCCGGTTCCACATAATAATGTTCATCTACTGCATATACATAATTTTTCTGTGTTTTTACTGCGCCATGATAATATTTCCATGCCTTTTCATAACGTTCTGATGTGATATCCGGTCCTGCAGAACCGATCAGCCGGATCTCCGGATATTTTGCATGAATGCATTCTTCAAACAGACGATACCTCTCAAAAAATCCGGACTTCTCTGTCTCCCACTGTTCATTGCCAATTCCAAGCATTGTAAGATGGAACGGTTCTTTATGTCCCATTGCCACGCGCACACTGCCCCATCTGCCGTCTTCCGCACCATTTGCAAACTCGATCAGATCCAGTGCATCCTGTAAGTACTGCCCAAACGCCTCCGTCCCGGGCTGTACCATCTCATAAGACTGATACTGGCATGCCAGTCCGACGTTTAACACAGGAAGCGGTTTCGCACCAAGTGCCTCGCAGAGCAGGAAAAATTCATAATATCCCATTCCAAGTGTCTGGTTATAATGTGAAAATACACTGTGATATCCGTTTTCCTCATTTACCAGATGCACTGCCCAGCGATTCCAGTTGGATCTGCGATGCTCTACCGGTTTTAGTGTCTCCTTGAACCGGTACCGGTTAGACAATGTATTGCCTTCAATAATACACCCACCCGGAAACCGGATAAATCCAGGCTGCAGATCCTTTAATAATTCAAACAGATCCCGTCGGAAGATACCACACACGGCATCTTTTGGCATCATGGAAAAGAAATCAAACTCCACAACACCTGTCTGTTCTAACATGACAGCAAAATCTCCGCCTTTTACATCTTCTTTTGCAGTAAGTAAAAGATGATATTTTTTCCAGTTATGCGGCTCCTGTTTTTTGCCGGGCAAAAGTTCTGTTTCACCGGATGCGGCAATAATCCCGTCCTTTTGTACTGATATCTGTATTCTGCCCTGGTAAGAAATACTTCTCGCATAAAACGATACCTCATACTGCGCATCCTTTTTCAATACGATCCCGTCATAAGCCTGATTTTTAAAACCCGCCTGCGATTCCTCCGCCGTAAATCTTAAATAATGCGGATTTTCTTCCGCAACCGGGCTTCCCATGACACACCGCATTCTGGCATTTTTCTCTTTCGGATAACATTCCCAGCCATACAGTCCGTCAAATTCAGTATAATAATCTGCCTTATCCCCATAACAGTCGACAAACTCAAATGCCCTGTTTTCCAGCATCTCTGCATACAGACCTCCATCCGCCGCATAATTGATATCCTCAAAAAACAGTCCCATCATATCCGGCATGATATCCGCACGTTTTCTCTGTGAAATTGTAATCTTCATATTTCCTCTCCTTATATACATGATTTAATTTTTTTATTGTACTGCACTTTCGAAGAGGTTTCCATGTCAAACATTGCACTTTTTTTGTTCAAAACTGACCTTTACCGTAAACAGATCCGCCATCGTCTCCACTTCAAATGTTCCACCACAGGCCTCCGTAAAACTTTTCGCAATCGAAAGTCCCAGCCCGCTTCCGCCATCGGTACGGCTCTCATCCCCTCTTGTAAAACGTGCGGTAAAATCCACATCCTGTTTTAATTCACTGCGCGATGTATTGCGAATATCTGCAACTGCAGCATTTTTCTCTGTTTTTAATGAAATATAGATCCGTGAACCCTCCAGCGAATATTTGAGTGCATTACCGATCAGATTCTGGAATACCCGGTACATCCGGTCTCCGTCGGCATATACCATGACCGCCTCCTTAGGTATATCAATTTTGAATTTGTACGGGCTCTTTTGAATCTCACCGTCCATATCTGCAAGTGTCTGCCGCAGAAGCTTTCCAAAATCAATTTCTTCCATCTCAACCGCAAGCTGTCCGGATGCCGCTTTGCTGACAGAAAATACATCCTGCACCATATTTTTCAGCCGCTCCGATTTTTCTTCCAGAATCCGGATATAATCCTGAATCTCCGGTGACAGATTTTCCTCCTGTTTTAGCAGCTCAATATAACTGATAATGGAGGTCAGTGGTGTTTTAATATCATGGGACACATTCGCCACCAGTTCCACTTTCATGCGCTCGCTCTTGATACGCTCCTCTATCGCAGTTTCCATTCCCTGTCCGATCTGCTCTAATGCTTCTTCCATGGCGCGGATATCACTGTCTTCTGCTTTCACCATATCTGCCGGTTCATAATGTCCACTACTGATCTCTGTAATCCTTTTTGAAAGCTGTTCTAAAGATCTTGCCAAATTCCGGTTTCTTTTCTGATAGAAATATTCCATACCAAGCAGGATACAAAATACCCCTGCAAACCCGGTCAGCAGTAACAGCCAGTAAATAAAATTTGCCAGTCTGTAATTTACGATCAGCAGTAAAACAAGCATCACACAAGTTACCGCCAGCCCAAATACCGTAATTCCAATGATCCCATACAGAGCCCTTACCAGCCGTTTTGCAAATGGCAGGGACATATTTTTTGTCTCTGCCTGTGCGAGCAGTTTTCCGAAAAATCCATTTTGCCAGATTTTTTTATTATATTTTGCATCATTGATCCAGAAATAACAGAGCCAAAAAATCACCGGCAGTTCCACCAGACCCGGAAAATCATACTGTATCCTCAAGACAAGAAGCAGCACCAGAATCGTAGCTAAGATTTTCCATTCAAACCAGATTTTCGCACTCAGGGCGGCGATCACGCTATCTTCCTGTTTCTTTGCATCTTTGAAAAATCTGCTGGCACACAGACAAAGAATGCCTGCAATGATAAAATAAATTGCCTGTATATAGCGTTTATGCTGCTGCGTCCACCGTGTGTTAAGATCGTAAAAAGAATTACAGATCCAGGAATTTCCAGCATCATCTTCTCCCATATACTGCACCGGATCTTTTGCTATGATGATCCGGATATCCGCTTTCTCCCAGGATTCTTTTTCCATCAGGTTTTGAAAACCCGGTACATACCAGTCCTCTCCCTCGCGGTAAATGCCATCTCCATAGACATCCTGCTCCACTCCGTCTTTTTCGATCGTCACTTTTTTTCCATCAAAATGAAATGCATAATTATACCCCTCCGGAAGATTTTTTAACAAAGCAGCCGTGTTGTTTTTCCCATCAGAGGATGCGCCATCTGATGATGTAGCATCTGTTACATCATCAGGCATATTTGAATACATTATTTTTCCGTCATAGCAGATCTCATAGAAAAAATTATGATCCTTATTAACGTCCGCAAAATATTCTTCTTCGCTTTTTTCCTGATAACCGGTACTGTCGTCAGACGCCATATAAATATGTTCCGTGTCTGACACCTCCTCATACGTCGTGGAAGAGTTCTCATCTGTGCCCGCAGTCTCTGCTGCATCCGGGTTTTCATAAATGTCCGACGTCGCAGCCGTGCCCACTACATACTCCGAAATTCCGTTATTTGTTCCAAACAGCCTATCAAAAAAATTTCCTCCCGATGACAGATAATCGTCAATATTTTCCTCGTTCACAGCACTGCCGCTATATCCGCTGTCCCCATGATAGTTTCCAGTCGCCACATCAAGAAACGTATAAAATCTGTTCAGCACGGTGTTTCTAAATTCTTTAGACTCCTGATAGTCCTTTTCTTTCAGTTCCGCACAGACCTCATCCACACCGACAGAATAGCTCTCATATGCAAATCTGCCGATTCCTGCCATCAGCATACTGATTCCGATAAAGAACACTAAAAATACAATCCTATTTTTCCATTTTTTCGATTTTATAGCCAATTCCCCACACCACCTTTAAGTATTCCGGCTCTTTTGGATTGAGTTCAATTTTTTCACGGATGCGCCTGATATGTACCATGACCGTATTTTCGCATGCATACCCCTGCTCATTCCAGACACGCTCGTAAATTTCCTCCGCCGGGAAAACGCGTCCCGGATATTTCATCAGAAGCTCCATGATCTTTGTCTCCGTCGCAGTCAGCCTGACCGGCTCTTTGTCCACATAAAGCACTCGCTCATTCGTATGGAACTCCAGCCTGCCATTCGTGATACATCCATCATCATCTGCTTTATGGATATCCCCAAGACTTGTATACCTGCGGAGATGACTTTTCACACGCGCTGCTAACTCCTGTGGATTGTAAGGTTTTGCCACATAATCATCCGCTCCCATGGACAGTCCTAAGACTTTGTCTGTGTCCTCACTCTTTGCACTGAGCACAATGATCGGAATGTTTTTTCGCTCGCGTATTTTCAATACCGCAGATAATCCGTCGAGTTTTGGCATCATGACATCCATGATCACCAGATGTACCTTCTGCTCCGCTATGAGCTCTAATGCCTGCATGCCATCATACGCTTTTAATACCTGATATCCCTCCTTTTCCAAAAGTATTGCGATTGCCCTTACGATCTCGCGGTCGTCATCCACGACTAATATACATTCACTCATGCTGTATTTACTCCTCCTTAAAGCCTATGTCTATCTTATCCGGGGCTTCTTACAAAAAAAGTGGGATATTTCTTACAGATTTCTTACAATTTCCCACCGTTCTTATTATTTTTCTCCCTTTTTGCTATTCATTTCCTGTTATATGAAGAAAGGCTATCGCACTTGAGAGGTGAGGCAGCCTTAGAAAGTTGATTCTATAAACATATGAACACCTTTGATTTTTAACCATTGTAGTAACTCTTCTATTATTTTTGAAGAATAACCGTTTCTTCTTTTTTCAGGAATACAATATACATCAACTATATATCCGTACATTGGAGTTTTGAAGAAACAAAACGGAACGTCTTCCTTAATTACTGCACCCCACGCGCAATAACACTAGGACCAATTTTATTATTTATAAGAATTTGTCGAAGATCTACAGGCTACAAAAAGCTACTCAGCTACTGGTTAATACAGAAAATAACATACAGGAAATTGCAACGGACTGTGGTTTTGACGACAACAACTATTTTTCCAAACTTTTTAAGAGACATTATCATTCTGTTATTATGTCAAATTCAAAAACATCTGAACATATTTATCCGGTAACTCATGAAGATACCGGAAACACTCATTTGGATCATAGATAATTCCATTTTCGGCGCATCTTTTTCTGAACATATCCATAAGTTTCTCGTTATCAGGGCTTGCCAGATCATATGCATTTCCATATGTATAGATGTATTTTTTCTTAAGCCCTGAAAAATATCTGTCCAATGCCTGATAAAAATATTCCCTGTCTCCATCCCTTAATGTAACTCCCATGTTGAAGCATATGATTCCTTTTACGCCAGCTTCCATACAGTAATCAAGAATACCATTGATGTTTTCCTTTGTATCATTTATAAAAGGTAATATAGGTGTCAGCCACACGACAGTTGGAATCCCTGCCTTTTTAAATTGCATAAGTGCTTCAAATCTCTCATGGGTTGTAGAAACATTCGGCTCTAAAATCTTGCAGAGTGTTTCGTCATAAGTAGTCATTGTCATCTGTACAACAGCTTTTGCTTTCGCGTTGATTGATTTTAAAATATCCATATCCCGCAATATTCTGGTAGATTTTGTCTGAATTGCAACACCATATTCATATTTGTCAATCAGCTCCAAACATCTTCTGGTCAGTTTTAATTTTTCTTCTACTTGAAGATAAGGATCGCACATAGCACCGGTTCCTATCATACATTTTTTGCGTTTGGATTTTAATGCCTTTTCAAGAAGCTGTGGAGCATTTGCTTTTACCTCTATATCCTCAAATTCATGTGTAAATCCATAGCAGTTACTCCTGCTGTCGCAATAAATGCAGCCATGCGTACAGCCTCTGTATATATTCATTCCATTATTACTTGAAAGAATTCCCTTTGCTTCTACAAAATGCATATGTACTCTCCCCTAATTCTACAAATTGGAATCTATCGCTTTGTCCCATCCTCATTGAAATTATTTTTTAATGCCTTTTCCGTTAGAAAAATAGACCCAATCAAAAACACCAGTTGTATTACAATGATAATAATACTCAAAATTCCCATTGTATCGTCACTTGCTCCATAAAAAGGAATATGTATAAGCATTGTAGGTCCCAACAGACCAATACCGACTTTCCACCAAAGTTTTCCTGCATGGTCATGTGCAAATCTCCAAGTATCCATATTTATCATTGACATCTTAGTTTGGTATCCCACAACTCCATTGATCTTCTTTGGACAATGTTTCCACATCATTCTGCCCGCAATTATCATAATCGCTGGAATAATACAATCGCATATCAAAATAAACCACCAGAACCACATATTGCCACCTCCCGCAATGACCATTCTTCATCATAGCTTCCAAGATAAACTTTATTCTCCAAAAATTCCGGCCGATGCTCTAACAGTTCAAATCCTCGTTTCCTGCATTCTTCGATAGTTCCGTTATTATCTGCCTGAACACCAATTTCTCCAAAATAGTAAGCATTCACATTCTTCGTATGCTCATACATTTCATATGCTGAGCGTGGAATCTCACCGTAAAAGGTTTGTCTGACCGGTAAAACACTTTTATCTTTATCCGGTACCGCTTCGTACATCGTCAGGAAATCCCGTGCAGATTTCAGGGCAAGTGATTTTAATTCTTCATATTCCGCCATGCTTAATGGCTTTTTCTCCTCGTCAAAAAGCACATCTGAGTCTGCATCAGAAATGGTAAGTGTTGACACTTTTTCTTGAATGATCTCAGGTTCCGGAACATCCCAAGTTAAAGCTCCTTTCCACTTCAGGTAAGCTGAAATTTCAGACGACATCTTCCCAATAGCTTCACACTTAGATTTACCTCTTGTAAATGCACCAATGAAATTGGACGCATACAGAATACTGTCATCGCCATTATGTTCCCAAACACACTTCACTTTCATAAAAGAATTTTCCTCCCAAACACCGATTTACTTAAATGCAGTATACCACATGGTCAGCGTCAATGATACTATTATTCTCTTTTATAAAATAAAGAGGAAAACGTTCCAAAACCACTTGACATAGTTTTCAAAACCGCTTACACTGTATACTATAACTATTTAACAGGATTGGAGAACATCATGTTTCAGATTATCGTTGACTCTGCGGCAAATATTCCCGCAGAACTTGTAAAAAAATATAAGATCAAAGTTCTTTCTTTTATCAACTTTGTAAATGGAAAAGAAGTCACCTGTTTTGATCCGGAATTATCCCCGGAAGAGGAACGTCAGAAAGGTCATGAATATTACGACGCCGTGCGCCAGGGCGCAGATGTAAAGACCGGTCTGATCAGCACTGCCATTTTTGAAGATGCATTCCGCAGTGCCATGGAAAATAACGAAGATGTGCTGTATTTTTCACTCAGCAAAAATATCAGCGGAAATTTCAACTCCGCAAGACTTGCCGCAGAAGATCTGATGCATGATCCGGTAAACGGCAGAAAAATCCGTCTGATCGATTCGCTCAATGCCTCTTTAGCTCAGGGAATTTTAGCGATCTATGCAAGTGAAATGCGTGATAAAGGTATGGAGATTGATGAAGTAGCAGATATCTTAGAAACGTACCCTGCAAAGATGAACGGTGTATTTACCGTCGGTGATTTAAAATATCTTTCCAGAACCGGACGTTTGAGCGGCGCAACTGCTCTCGTCGGCAACCTTTTGAGTATCAAACCGATCCTGCGCGGAAACAAAGACGGTTTTATTGTCCAGTACAAGAAATGCCGCGGAAGAAAAGCTGCGTTGAACGAGCTCATCTCTCTTGTCTGTGACAATATCGTGGAACCGGAAAAACAGATCATCGGAATTGCACATGCCGATGCCTACGAAGACTCGCTCTATGTCATGGATAAAATTCAGGAAAAAATCTCTGTGCGGGAATTTATCAATACTTCTTACGATTTCTGTACCGGAAGCCATGTGGGTCCGGATACCATCGCCTTGTTCTTTATGGCAAAAGACAGAGAATTAGGGGCAGGCAAATAAGCCTGCCCTGACCAGCAATTATTCTCTATTTCATTTTTCACTACAGCGCCCTTTCCATGCACACAAACCGCATATCATAAAGACTACATTCCCCCACTTTCTCATATCCCAGATGCATATAAGCACGCATTGCCACCTCATGCCCTTCGCGCACCAGAATATGAACAGATCTCTTTCCCTGTTTCCTCAGGACATTCATGGCATACGCCATCATCATCCTTGCCAGTTTTTTATTCTGATACTCTTTCCGGATACAGAGCCTTGCCAGTTCGGCACCCGGAAGCAACGTCTGATTCCAGCATTTTAAGCTATCCACTGCCTCGTCTGCATCTATGGAGATCGACGCCAGCAGTTCCCCGTCTTCATTTTCCATCACAAAAAGCGCATTTCTGGAAAGATCAGATTCTATTGTGTCAATTCCAGGATAGTACTCATTCCAGCCTGCCGCTCCGCCAATCATGGAATGGTACAATTCTAAGATTTTCTCAGTATCTTCTTTTACAGCAGGACGGATATAGCGCAAAAATGTGTAATCCGGAATTTTCAATGAATCCGCTGCCTGTGCAAAATACTTTTCTTCGATATGCGGCCAGCGCTTTGCTCCCATATCATTTTCTTCCTGCAGTTTCGCTGCCAGATTAACAAGTTCCGGTGTCAGATCTGTTCCAGTCAGTAAAATGTGCAGATTGTTATTTAAAAACCATGGCGCCATATCGTAAAGTCCCGATGTAAAAATATCCAGTATCACCTGATTGCTATCGTAAGGGATCCGCAAAAATTCCGGTTTCCATTCATTTTGACCGGACTCTAAGATGATGGCATGCGCGTATCCCGGATCTCCGATCGCAATTCCACAGGAACCGGTATTCATATAGGTTTTTCCCTGATATCTGCTGATACCCGGAAAATGTGTATGGGCTGCAAGCAGATAGTCAGTATCGATCTCTTCTAATACCTCTTTTGTGCGGTCACTGTCAAGCTGGAGCAGTTCTCTTGTATTGACCGGAGAACCGTGACAGCAGGTAAACGCCGGATATCCTTCCTTTTCATAACGAAACGTGATCGGAAGGCTCTCAAAAAAATCCAGATCTCTTTCCGTGAGCTGCCTGTAAGTATACAAAAGATTGCCGCTGGCGGAATTGGCTAGCCAGAATTTTTCTTCTTCCTCCTTCTCCCGGATCTTACGCTGTTCTATCATATATTCTTCCCGGTTTCCGCGCAGCACATGACATGGGAACTGTTCCATTAATTCATAAAGAAGTTCCATCGTCTGCCTTGCACCGGCGGTATCCGAAATAAAATCTCCCAGAAGCAGAAATTCCTCACATCCGGCATTTACCATATAGTCCACACATGCCCGGAATGCGATCTGGTTGCTGTGAATATCTGCAATTACTCCAACTTTCATTCCAAAGTATCTTTCCTTTCATTTAACCGCAATTCTTACATGTGAAAATCTGATTTTTCACACTACGGTCTGTCTAAACATTTTCTTCCTTGCAGACATCGACCCAGCCTTTTGCCCCGGCGATCTGCTCAAGTTCCGGGATCGTGAGTTTCACTGCACTGTGGTCATTTCCCGCTGCCGGATATACGATAGTAAATTTTTTCAGACTTTCGTCGAGATACACTTCCACACCATCGTTGATTCCAAACGGGCACACCCCGCCCGGCGCATGACCGATCACTTTCTCAACCGCATCAGACGGAATCATCTTCGCTTTCACATGAAATGTATCCTTGTATTTGCGGTTATCGACTTTCGCCGTTCCTTCCGTCAGAATCAGCACCGCCTGCTCTCCCTGTAAAAAGGACATCGTCTTTGCGATCATGCCCGGCTCCACCCCAAGTGCTTCCGCCGCCATCGCAACGGTTGCCGTGGAATCAGCCAGCTCGATCACATGATCCAAAAATCCTTTATTCTCCAAATATGCTTTCGCTTTTTCTAATGACATATAAATCCTCTTTTCTGTCCGTTTATATCTCATAGTCCATGCAGGATCTCACCGCCGTATACGGTCTGACTTTACTGTCTGCGACTGCCACATGTTTCGGATGTGTACTGTAAGTTTTTAATGCTTCCGCACTCTCAAATGTGGAATCCAGCATGACATCCACGGTTGAACTCGGCAGACAGTCGATGCGCACTTTGATTTCTGTCATTCCCGGGATCTGACCGGCAAGACCTTCTAATCCTTCCTTGATCCCTGCTTTGATCTGTTTTTTCTCCTCCTCTGAAAATTCCTCTTTCAGTTTCCATAAAATAATATGTTTTACCATTTTGTTTTTCCTTTCTTCAGGCGTTATAGACCTGATACCACTATTTTAATCCTCTTATTTATTTTTGCAATTACGGATCATCCTTCGTACCCGCAAAACTCAAATTTCCTCTTTGCCGCCGTTTTTTGTCCGGATCACAAAGAGAACCACACAAAGAAGCACGATGCAGATTGGAAGTGTCAGCCATACAATGGCGTCAAGTCCCACTGCCTTAAAAATACCGATCAGAAGATATCCAACCATACATACACTTCCCACAACAAGCACATACGGAAGCTGTGTCACCACATGGTTGACGTGTTCACAGTGACCGCCGGCAGATGCCATGATCGTCGTGTCGGAGATCGGTGAACAGTGGTCTCCGCAGACTGCACCCGCCAGACAGGATGCGATGGAGATAACCATCATCTGTCCTTCCGGGAATACCCCGATCACGATCGGGATCAGAATGCTGAATGTTCCCCAGGATGTTCCGGTTGCAAATGCCAGAAACGCAGCAACCAGGAAAATGATCATCGGAAGAAATCCCTGCATCGCAGATGCAGAATTTGCCACAAGATCTGCCACAAAATATTTTGCACCGAGCAGGTTTGTCATACCCGATAACGTCCACGCCATCGTAAGGATCAGAATCGGCGCAATCATGGACTGGAATCCCTCCGGGATACATTTTGCAAACTCTTCAAAGGACAGCACATCACGCATCATATAATAGATAAATGTAAATACCAGCGTGACCGCACCGCCAAGCACCAGTCCCACCGATGCATCCGAAGCTGCAAACGCATCGACAAAGGAAGCACCCTCAAAAAATCCACCGGTATAAACCATTGTCACAATACAGCTTGCGATGAGAACCGCAACCGGAAGAATCAGATCCAGCACATGTGCTTTCTCATTGATGACCTCTTCTTCATTTCCCTCATAAGGTCTTCCCGGCGTGGTAAACAGATCTCCTGCGATTGCATTCATCTCATGTTTTTTCATCGGTCCAAAGTCAACCCTGAGTACCGTCACAAGTAAAACCATGACCAGTGTCAGTATCGCATACAGGTTATACGGGATCGTCTGTAAAAATACAGCAAAACCGTTGATTCCGGAATCTTCCGGCACCGAGGATGTCACTGCCGCCGCCCACGAACTGATCGGCGCAATGATGCACACCGGAGCTGCAGTCGCATCAATGATATAGGATAATTTTGCACGGGATACTTTGTGCCGGTCTGTGACCGGACGCATCACACTTCCCACCGTAAGGCAGTTAAAATAATCATCTACAAAGATCAGCACTCCAAGGATCATAACGGAAATCTGCGCACCGATCCTTGTCTTAATATGCTTTGATGCCCATTTTCCAAACGCAGCAGAACCGCCCGCTTTGTTAAGCATCGAGACAAGAATTCCAAGCATGACTAAAAATACAAGGATACCCACATTCCAGGCGTCCGCAAGTTTATAAACCATACCCCCGTCTTCCTGAAAGAAGATCGTGTTGATCATCAGTTCTAAATTAAAATTGGAATATAACAGTCCCCCAGTGATGATCCCGGCTAAAAGGGACGTATATACCTCTTTCGTGATGAGTGCCAGACCGATCGCAATGACCGGCGGCAGCAGCGCAAATACCGTCGCATATACACCGCACTGGTAATTTTCCGGTTCTGTGATCACCCCGGATGTATTTGCCGTTACAAACAGTAATATCACGATCACTGCAAGAAAAATAAGCATTCCGATCTGTTTTCTTTTCATATGTTTCCTCCAAACATTACTGATTTTTTGTCTGTCAACAATCAATCAGAACTTTCCATATTTCTGTATTTCCATACGTTTTATAGTGTAGCGTTTCTTCTGCAATTTTTCAAACATTTTATGCATAATCATGCAATATTATAAAAGAGTATTACTGTTCACTCGTACCTCGTTCCAGTAACGGATTTTGCCGATGCTTCGCATTACAAATCGGCAAAATCTGCTGCCACCACTGTATCATACGGCATTTTCAGTTCAGAAAATGCCTGCCTGTGAACAGTAACAAAAGAGTATCATTCCACTGTGATCTGTGAAATGATACTCCCCCTCTTACATTGCCACTACGTCATCTGCGATCGCCATCGTAGATTTCCGATGCGATACCAGAAGAATTGTTTTATTTTCTTTTTCCCTGTCAAGACTTCTTAAAATGATTCCCTCATTTAAACTGTCGATATTGCTGGTCGGTTCATCCAAAAATATCATGTCCCCGTCATGTAAAAATGCACGCGCAATACCGATGCGCTGACGCTCCCCGCCGGAGACCGAGTCTCCTAACTCCGCTAACTTCGTGTCATAGCCATCCGGCAGTGACAGGATAAATTCATGCAGTGCCGCTTTTTTTGCCGCTGCAACAACTTCTTCCCTGCTTGCATCCTCTTTTGCAACTTTGATGTTATTTTCGATCGTATCCTCAAACAGGAATGTCTCCTGTGTGACGTAGGAAATGCTGCTGCGCAGTGCCGCAGTCGAAATCTCACCGACATTCGTTTTTCCATAACGGATGTCTCCCTCCGATGTCTCATAAAAACGCATCAGAAGTTTTAAAAGGGTTGATTTGCCGCATCCGCTCTTTCCTAAGATTCCGTGGATCTTATGCTCGGCAAATACATGATCAAAGTTCTCTAATACTCCGTTTGGACTTTTTTTATACTCAGCCTGTATTTCCACTTTATCCTCTTTTGTAAACTCAGCCTGTGCTCCTTTTTGCCCCTCTTTTGTCAGCGCAGACTCATATGCAAAAGATACATGCTCACAGGATATATCACCTTCACACACTGTACTTCCGCCCAAAACATCTTCCACCAGTGGCTCTTCCTCTAAAATGTCCAACACACGGTTTCCACTCGCAAGTGTGTGCTGTAAGTTATTCGAAAGT
>UMAO01069412.1_pt1 | contig 24070 bp, 19 predicted proteins | sample 1963741 | NCBI WGS metagenome assembly UMAO01 (sample SAMEA4835919, study PRJEB28245) | human gut metagenome | biome: gut microbiome; material: fecal sample | place: Denmark | collected 2008
TTTCGTTTGCACCACCTTCGATTCTTTTCTTAACGATTTGTTAGATTCATAAAACACTATTTTTCATAATTGTATCATAATCACATAATCCGGAAAAGTAATTATTTTTTTCTTTGCCAATCCTTTTACTATCTTATCAAAATATGCCTGCATGGACACAATAATCGAGAATCCCCTTGATATTCTCCTCAGTATTTTGGTGCTTTCTTTATAGATTCCGTCCCTGATACTGTATTGTTACTACATAAACGATTTTGCGTGGTTCGTCAATGCGATTCATTCTTGCAAATTTATCATACAGTTCACTGCTCATTGCAACCAAGTCGCTATATCCGTTTTTGGTGATAAAAATAGGCTCCTGTTCCTTATGTGCAATATTGGAAATCTCGGTTGTATTGCGTAAATCCTTAATAGGCATAATAAGTGGCATGATACTTCCCTCCTTTCATTGACATAATTATGTCAATAAAAAGCAACCGCGAAATGCATATCTTCACAAAATAATATATGGACAAAATTGAAAAACTTATTACAAAAAATTAAAAATAATGGTTGACAGATACACCACTATCGTGTATTATATAACACGTGCCAAGCATAAGAGGGCACACAACTTAATACATGCGATAGTGGCGTAGTTGGTAACGCGCGACCTTGCCAAGGTCGAGACCGCGGGTTCGAGCCCCGTCTATCGCTCTTATAACAAAAAAGAGGTATCCTTCATGGATATCTCTTTTTCGTTATAGGAGTGTAGCGGAGCCTCTCACCCGCGGTGCAGAACAATTTATCAATACAACCGTTTTATCTGGTATCGTCAAACTTTTTTAAAAAAATTTAAAATTACTGTTGACAGATGCTCCTCTATCGTGTATTATATAACACGTGCTCGACACAAGAGAGCTCACAAACATAACAAATGCGATAGTGGCGTAGTTGGTAACGCGCGACCTTGCCAAGGTCGAGACCGCGGGTTCGAGCCCCGTCTATCGCTCTTATAACATAAAAGAGATATCCTTCATGGATATCTCTTTTTCGTTATAGGCAGGAATATCTGTCATATTTCCGCGTCCCCACACATATTATATATAAAACAACCACAGGAGGCGCATATGAGTGCAAAAACAAAAATCGTCGTTGTAAAAATGAAGCATGTCATTCTCACCGGAGTGCTCCTTGGCATACTGCTTCTTCTGATAATTTTCGCTGCTACATATTTCTTTTCAGGTGATGAGCCAAAGCCTGCAGTCGAAGAAACCGGCATGTATACACCGGGTGTGTACAATACATCTGTAGCGCTGGGTGGGGCAGCTATCGATGTGTCTGTGGCGGTGGACAGTAATAACATTAACTCCATAAGCCTTGAAAACATGACTGATTCGGTGGAAACCATGTATCCGCTTGTTGAGCCTGCGATGAACGAGCTCGTATCGCAGATTGTGCAAAATCAATCCACCGATAATATTTCCTATGCAAACACAAGTCAGTACACCTCCAAAGTGCTGCTCGACGCAATTGACAACACACTCTCCAAAGCAAAAAACTCTGACAGCTCAAATACCGAAGAAAATGCAAAGACTGTATCTGAATCACAAAAAGAGCCCGGGGATTCTTCAAAAACTGAAAATACCTCGCAGTAACCTGCGAGGTATTTTAACTTAATCATATAAATCGTAAAATATATGTATGTATCAAAAATATAATCTACTGCTCACTGTCTGTAGATAATCCCTGTAGATAATCACTGACTGCACTGATATCTGCGTAATAGCAGTTCACCGGACGACTCTTCTCATAGTACTGATATCCGGAGTAACCGCCCCAGCCTACCAATGCAACTACAGCCGCCGCTGCAACAATTCGCGCTATAACACGCTTTACTTTATTTCTGGCATTTGTCTTTTTACGATTTGCCTTTTCATTCTTATATTTATCAACCTTTGCCTGACTCATTGCTTTTCTCCTTTAACTCAATGCAATAATTCTACTACATTTTGCGGGAGATATCAAGGCATTTCATCATAGCTTCAAAAACACTGCTTCTCATGCCCTTTTCCTCAAGCACACGCACGGCCTGGATAGTGGTTCCTGCCGGTGAACACACCATATCCTTGAGCTCGCCCGGATGCTTTCCTGTCTCGAGAACCATTTTTGCGCTTCCAAGCACTGCCTGGGCTGCAAATGTATATGCCTGGCTCCTTGGCATGCCGCCTGCTACAGCCGCATCTGCCATAGCCTCGATAAACATAAACACATATGCCGGTGAGCTTCCGCTGACTGCTGTCACTACATCCATGAGCTTCTCGTCTATCATCTCAGCCTTTGAAAAGCCCGAGCACAAATCAAGCACTGTATCAAGCTCCTCCTTCGATACTCTTTCATTTGCACAGACTCCCATCATGCCCTCACCAACCATGGCAGGTGTATTTGGCATGGTACGTATAACCTTTAAGCTCTTTCCAAACATCTCGTCAAACCACGAAAGTGACTTGCCCGGTGCAATCGAAACAATGATTTCATCGTCACTAACAGTGTCCTTTATCTCTGCTATAACCTCCTCATAGTACTGTGGCTTTACTGCTAAAAACAGAATATCTGCAAACTCTGCTACGCTCTTATTGTCCGCTGTCAGCCTGATTCCAAGCTCTGCTGCATTCTTTTCTCTGGAGCTTTCGGTCTTTGCAGATGCAAGAATATCGCTTGCCTGTGCCTTGCCTGATGCAAGCACTCCGTGTATCATTGCCTTTCCCATGTTTCCACAACCTATGAAGCCTAATTTCTTACTCATATTATCCTCCTGCCGTAATCAATATATCTGACTATTCAAAGCATCCACAATCATGTTTAACAGTCAGTATTTTTGCAAATTATTTTAGCACACTTCATTCAATCATGCAAAATATCTTTTGACTCTCATATCATCTTATGCATCAAAACCTGAATGTACAGGCAGGCCTCTGTGCTCAACAGGAGTGGAAAAAACTATCTGTGTACTTGTCTTGCCGAATTTCTGCAGAGTGTTGATAAAGTCATCAAGCTCCTCCGTATTCAAAAACTCCACCTCTATAAGCATAGAATACTCTCCTGTCACACAATTGCACTCTATGACATTCTCCACACTCTCAATAAACGGATAAAACTCTTCCTTTTGTACAGGCTCCAGGTCCAGATTGACAAAAGCCTTTATCTTATAGCCCAGATTAACCGAATCTACAGTGGCATGATAGCCCTTTATGATTCCCTTGCTCTCCAATCTCTCTATTCTGGCTGTTACAGCCGGTGATGACAAAAACACCTGTGCTGCTATCTCCTTTATCGCTATACGTGCATTTTCCTGCAGCAGCTCTACTATTTTCTCATCAATCATATCCAATGCATTCTTAGTCAATGTACCGCCTCCTAATCTCTCTTTTGTAAATATGATTTTTCCAACAAAAAAGAGGGCGCAGATAACCTAATATCTGAACGCCCTCGTTCGCTTTACTTTTTTAATTAATTACTCTAAAAAAATAATATCATTAATCAATATTACTTGTCAAGATTAAGATCTGTAATCTCCGTTAATTTTTACATAATCATATGTAAGATCACAGCCCCATGCCTTGGCTGACACATCTCCCTGGTGTAAATCTATGTCGATGTAAATCTCATCCTCATGCAGTATCTTTGCTGCCTCCTCCTCTGAGAAGTCAACTCCGGCACCGTTCTCGCACACCTTGATGCTTCCTGCTGTTGAGCGCAGGTGAAGCTCCACCTTGTCTATATCAAAATCAGCCTCCGCATAGCCTATAGCACAAAGGATTCGTCCCCAGTTGGCATCCTCGCCAAACATAGCACACTTTAAAAGTGGTGAACGGATAACGCTCTTTGCCACAATAATTGCTGTATCAAGATCAGGCGCACCTGCGCATGTGCACTCTAAAAGCTTTGAAGCACCCTCTCCATCCTTTGCAAGCATTCTTGTAAGATTTGAAAGCACCTCGTACAGTGCATCCTTAAAGGTCTGATAATCATCATTCTCTGTAGTAATAGGTGTGTTTCCTGCAAGGCCGTTTGCCATGATGCTTACCATATCATTGGTAGAGGTATCGCCGTCAATGCTTAAGCAGTTGTAGGTAACCTTTACAATCTCGCTCAGGGCCTTCTGGATGAGCTCCGATGAGATGGCAACATCTGATGTGATAAAGTTTAAGGTAGTAGCCATGTTCGGGTGAATCATGCCGCTTCCCTTTGCCATACCGCCTACTGTACACTCACAGTCTCCAAGCATGAACTTTACCGCATACTGCTTTGGAACGGTATCTGTAGTCATGATAGCGTTTACAGCCTTGTCGTTGCCGTCTGCCGAAAGTCCCTTTGCAAGCTCCTTTATATGGCTCTCGATAGGCTCAATAGGAAGCACCTGGCCAATAACTCCTGTAGATGCCACGATAACCTCGTTTGGATCAATCGAAAGCTCTGCTGCTGCAAGCTCGCACATTCTCTGAGCCTTCTCTACTCCGTCAGCATTGCAGGTGTTGGCGTTTTTGCTGTTGGCAATAACAGCCTTTGCCGTATGTCCTGATGCCTCAAGGTGTGCCTTTGTCACCTGAATAGGCGCGCCCTTCACCTTGTTTGTTGTGTAAACAGCCGCTGCCTGACACTGTGTTTCTGAATAAACTAAGGCCAGGTCATTTTTGTTTTTGTCACTGTTTAATCCACAGTTTAATCCGTTTGCAACAAAGCCCTTTGCTGCACAGACGCCCTTTTTTACCTTTGTAAAACTCATTTGTATAATACCTCGATTCTTTTAAATATGTCTAATCCCCAACATATCGTATTTTTGATATATGAACGATAGACTGTAACATCCTCTCGTTACTCTATCTCTTTCATGACGCTCTTGTAAGCCGGACGGATAATCTTGTTCATGCCAACAATCTCCTCAAGCCTGTGGGCACTCCAGCCAACGATTCGCGCAATGGCAAAAAGAGGTGTGTAAAGCTCCATAGGAATACCAAGCATCTCATAAACAAAGCCGCTGTAGAAATCGACATTCGGAGAAACACCCTTAAAGATATGGCGCTTTTCAGCGATAATCTCAGGAGCCACCTTCTCTATTGTATTATAGAGATTCATCTCATTATCTCTATTCTTTGCCACCGAAAGCTTCTCCACATAGCCTCTGAATATACGCTCCCTCGGGTCAGAAAGTGAATACACCGCATGTCCCATTCCATAGATGAGTCCCTTGTGGTCAAACACCTCACCATCCATCATTTTTCTGAGGTATGCTCTCACCTCATCCTCATCATCCCAGTGCTTCACATGCGAACGGATGTCCCGCATCATCTCCATCACCTTGATATTGGCACCGCCGTGCTTTGGTCCCTTAAGGGATGACATGGCTGCCGCGATAGCAGAGTATGTATCTGTACCTGCCGATGTAACCACACGGGTGGTAAATGTAGAGTTGTTTCCACCGCCGTGCTCCATATGAAGAATAAGTGCCATATCAAGCACCCTTGCTTCAAGCTCTGTATATTGATTGTCAGCTCTGAGCATCCTAAGGAAGTTTTCAGCTGTCGAAAGATTTGGATCCGGCCTGTGAATATACATGCTCTGATCATTTTCATAATGATTATACGCATGATAACCGTAAACTGCAAGCATCGGGAATATTGCAACAAGTGATAAGCACTGTCTGATATTGTTGTCGATGCCCGCCTTTGCTACAAGAGGATCATATGAAGCCAGTGTCAGTATACTTCTCGTCATGGAATTCATGATATCCTTTGACGGAGCCTTCATGATGACATCCCTCGTAAAATTGGTAGGAAGGGTTCTGCTTCTTCCTAAAACCTCTGTAAACTCAGCCAATTCACTCTCAGATGGCAGCTGCCCGAAAAGCAGCAGATAAGCAATTTTTTCAAAACCAAACTCTCCGGGCTTGAGGTTATTTGTAAGTGTCTTTACATTGTAGCCTCTGTACCACAATTGTCCGTCACATGGCACGCTGCTGCCATCCTCGCCCGTCTTAAATGAAACAATCTCCGAAATATTCGTAAGACCTGTCAGAACTCCCTTTCCGTTTACATCCCTAAGTCCTCTGTTGACACCATATTCCCTGAAAAGACTATCTGAAATTGTGTCATTTTTAATACAGATATCCTGTTTTTTTGCAGCGTAATCCGCTAATAAATTATTGCTTTTTGTCATCCATTCACCCTTCCTTTTTATCTTTTATAATATATTATATCCGTTTTCTTAGAAATTGGCAAACCCATTCATGAATCCGTAGCCAAAAATTTTATTTGGGTAGTCAGTTTTTTCTTTTCTGCGGCAGTTTCTTACCATGACATTTTTTATATCCACTCCGTTTGCGAGCAAAACATTGCCTCTCACTATCATCCACTCCATGATGAGAGCCGCCACCGCTGCAGTGATTGCAGCAGCCGCCGATGTGCCACTTAGTGCTATATACATTCCTCTTAGATTTGCCCCTGTGATATCCACAGCCGGTGCTACGAGATCCGGCTTTATTCCACCGTCTGCGTCAAAGCCCCTTCCCGACTCTAAAAGTATTGCATCATTTAGGGAATTATAGCCTCCCGCCGTTATCACAAGCTTAGCATCCGAAGGCATGGTCAGCGTGGTATCAGGCTCCGAGACAATAAAGCTCACATCAGCATCAAGAAGTCCTGTCATCGGGAGCCACATATTAAAAACACCTCCAATAGTACTAAGTGGAAATACCCTGATGGTCCACACTCCCTTCACCACCTTTTCAAAGCGGATAAATATAAGCAAATCCCTCGTCTGTCTGCCGGTCTGCCTGTAGTCAATAGTCACCTGTGTTCCTTCAAGCAGAAATGAGTATTCACCGCTGTCTATTCGCATTGGTACCCCTGCCGGATTCGACTGACCACTCGGTGATATGACAGAAAGCGTAAATAGCTCAGGTGAAAGTGCCCAGCATTCCAGATAAAACCCATCCATATCCTGCTCAACATTTATCTCAATATCATCGACTGTATCTGTTATGCGCCCTTTATAATGATGCCTGCTGTTCGCCTCATTGCCCGCTGCCGCAACCACAGCCCTGCCTCTTTTTGCCGTGATATAGTCCAGATACTCTGAAAGATCCTCAGCTCCCGTGTGGCTTCCGTTATTGCAGCCAAGCGCCATGCAAAAGACAGCCGGTGCTCCCTTTTGACCTGCAAACTCATCTGCAAAATGCACTGCTCTCATCACATCAACCTCCGAGTACACCATTTTACGATCCGGAATAAAGTAGAAATCATACAGCTTTTGAGGTGCCCTTTTCAGCTTCACGACAATAAGCTTAGCCTGTGGTGCCACCCCTGCAAAATCATCCTGCGGTCTGTCATTGCCACATATCACGCTCGCCACAAACGTACCATGCCCATCCTCATCACCCGGTATGCTCTCATATGGATTTTCCGATAAAATAGCAGCATTTATCTCATCCTCAGAATAAACCGTATCCGTATTCTGATCCCAGAGCACTGCAATCTTCGTCTTACCCTCAGGTGTCATAAAAGCCTCCTGCGCATAATTCACACCTGTGTCAATAACCACCACATACACACCATTTCCGTATAGTCCCGGAACAAACTCCCTTTGAAGCCTGAAAACACCGCTCTTTACAAGTCCCTGCGTGGATAAAGGAGCAAGACACTTTGGAATAGCCGAATACGAATAAACTCCCACCAGAAGTGGTGGGAGTCTTTCGTAATCCTCATATGTCCATATCTCGTAATCATCGCCCAATGTCTCTATGATATCAGGAGCTATTACCGGTGGAATGAACTCCTTTTTTGATACTATGAACTGCATATTTTACCTCATATGATATAATATTTAGATATGAGGGTCAAAAGATATTTTGACCCTCATATAATTATATTCTATAAATAAAAATATGCTACTATATTTATCAATTAATATAAACAAAGCTTCGACCAAAATTACTCGCGGCTTCCATGACATGTAAAATAGATCACCTGGTAATCCTGCGAAAGCACCGCAAGCAGCCTTCTGCCTCGAGCAAGCTTCTCATCATCCAGATTCACAAACGGATCGTCAAGTATGAGGAACGGTTTCTCGCCCGGATACATCGCATCCACAAGCGCAAAACGCATACATATGCCTATCAGGTCCTTGTAGCCTGCCGACATGGTTCTCACATCGCGAAGCTGCCCCTGCTCCTTCATCCTTATTGAAATATTGGCATCCACCTGCCAGTCTCTGTCTGTATTTTCTGTCAGGATACCGAAGTACTTCTGGAAGCCATTGGAAATAGGCGCCATGTATCTGGCAGTAAACTGCTCCCTTGCTCTGGTCAGATAGTCTGATGTAAGCCCAAGTATCTCGTACTTATGCTTTTCCTCAGCCTGTATCTGCTTGCAGTTGCGATACTCCTGCTCCTTTTCATCCCTCATATCAAGCTGCTCCTGCAGATCATCCATCTGTCTGCCGTACTGCACTAAGGATGCCCTGATTTCATCGAGGCTGCCTTCGACCTTTGAAATCATCTCATTGAGCTCATCAAGTGTATACGGACACTCATTTGGTGCAAGAAGCTTGTCCATATCGTTGTCATTCTCAAACTGCGTTTTCTTCTGAAGAGCACTGTCCATATTTTCCTTTGCAAAGCCGGCCTCTGCGAGCTGCTTTTTCATCTGTGAAAGTGTCTGTGTATATTCTGCAGCACTGTCATATCCATAGAGACTTAAATACTCATCAAGCGAAGCCTTTGCCTTCTCATAGTCAGCCTTTGTCTTGGCGCGCTTTCCTATCTGCTCGTTGAAACGGCTGTAGTCATGAGCCTTTGTGCGAAGCTCATAAAGCTTCTCCTGATACTGCGATTCATCTGCTTCAATCGAAAAGCTGTCAAAAAACTGCGATACCTCATGCTCCATTGATGTAATGCCGCTTTGAATCTGCTCAAGCTGCTCCTTTAATTCCTGAATCGGTATCTCCTTTTGCTTTATATTTTCCTCACGCTCAGCCATAAGCCTGATGTATGCTCTCTGCTTTTTGTTGTTCAGACGGATTCCATAGACCATCATGACAACACCGCAAAGCGCCATAGCGACTCCAGCTATGCCTACCACAAGAAACATGATTTCCTTCACATTGTACTTCTCATTCAGACTGAATACCGTGGCAACAGCCGCTGCCAAAAGACCGATAACCATAAGCACAATACCCGCAGGTACAAGCTTAGTCTTCTCAGGTGTCTCCGGTTCCTCCTCATCATCTGCCATCTTTGCAAGTGAGGTCATCTGCGAGAGCTTGAGCTCCATGTGGCTGTACTCATTCTTGACACTCTGGATGTTTGCAATCTTCTTTTGCATCTCATCAAGACCATCATCAGATGGCACACCATCCTTAAACATACCTGAAAGTGTATCTAAATACTGCTCCTCCTCAGGCGTAAAGCTCAGATTATCTTCTACAGCCTTTAAGCTTTCAAGCTCTCCGGCCTGCTTTGTCTTTTCCAAAAGCTCTGCCTCATCCGGTGCTTTGTCTCCAAAGACTGCCATTGCAGCATTGTAAATGCTCTCTTTCTCCTTTGCAACAGCACAAAGCTGCTCGTAGTTTTCACGAAGTGCCTGCTTTCTGCTGTCCTCAGATGCCACCTGAAGCGCCCTGCCGTACTCGGCTCTGATACCGGTAAGCTCCTTCTTCTGGGCAGTTTTCTCATCTATTTTCTGTGAAAGCTGTGCTGCCGCCTCATCCGCTGCCTGATACTTCTTAAGCTCCTGTTCCAAGGCTGTGAGTGTATTTACACGCTTTTTGATGGAGCCTGTGATACGGTTTGGTGACATCTTGTTCATCATGTCCTTAATGTCCGCTGTCGCCGACTCGAAGTTGTTGATGTCATTTGTATTTTCCGCCATATTGCCAAGCTTTGCGCTGATGCTGTCTGATGACGAAAACATGCAGTCTGCCTGTGCTATGTATATCGTTCTCTTGAACGAGCTGCGGTCGAGGTCAAAAAGCTCCTCTCCAAGCAGTGGTGAAAAATCATCACACTCAACCATGGTTGCAAGCCTGTATAAGTGAAAATCATCCTGCTTTTCTGTGAGGCCAAAGGTCCTTACAAGTCTGTACTCCACTCCATCGGCCTCAAAATCAAGCTCTCCACCATAAGTGCCGCCCTGCCATGGCTTATAGAGCTTTCTTTCCCTCTCAAAGGCGCCCGGCTCCTTTTTCGTATCAAAGCCGTACAGCATAGCCTTCAAAAAAGCCGCAAGTGTACTCTTTCCCCAGCCGTTTGGCTGGTTTATGACATTGACTCCATCATTGAAATTGATATTAAGATCGGACAGCTTTCCGAAGTTGTTTATGTGACAAGCTATTAACTTCAATTTCTAAATCTCCTCCCCGCTAAGCGCCGATATACCACACCTGATGACCTCAGACTTCTGCTCCTCGGTCATATCTGAGCCAAGCACCATCCGTATGAACTCACCCTTAAGTGATGCATCCTTTTCGTATTCACTGTAATTGATGAGAAGTCTTGTCTCATCATACACCTTTTCATAGTAGAAATATTCCTCGAACATATCCTTGAGGAAATCTGTGTTTATCTCACAATCCACGTCCACCTCACCTACAAGCACGAACTTTACCATGCTTCTCGATGAATATTCACTGTCCGAAATGGCCTTTTCCATCTTCACAGCCACATCCTGTGTGGTCATAGCTCCTGTCACATCCACATACAGCGTGTAGAGGCTCCTGTACGCAAACGGTACAAAGCTAAAGCCTGCCGTGAGCTTCTCATCATCTATATCAAGCACCACAAAGCCTTTTTGTCCGCACTCATCAAAGCCTCTTCCCTCTAAGCAGCCGCTATAGCAGTACATGCCACGGTTGTCAAGCTGTCCGCTCTGATACTCATGCACATGACCGAGTGCGAGATAATCAATGCCCTTATTCTTAAGGTCGCCTGTGGAAATCTCATCACCGAGCTGTCCGTGGAGAGTGACAACGTTGTAATTGTCATTGTCGAGCACAAGAGAATTGTACATGGAAGCCTGGTTAGACTTGTCTATCTCAAGACCTGTTATTGTGATATTTCCATAGCTGTATGAGGTCCACTGATTAGAAAAAAGCTTAAGGTTTTCAGGGATTTCATCGAGCTTCGATATGAAATTGTCCGAGTCGTGATTACCCTTAAGATAATAGAAATCGATATCCGGATTTGACGTAATCGAATCCTTTACCAGATTTCTGGCAGTCGCTGACACATTTCTCGTGTCAAATAAATCGCCTGCTATGATAATCGCCTTTACATCATTATTTTTGGCGTACTCTATCATCCTTGAATATGTACGCAGTATTTCCATTTTTCTCTCTTTTGCCTGCTCCTTTGACAGATTCGAGGTCATCTTCGAATCCAGATGCAGGTCTGCACAGTGGATAATTTTCATTTTTCCAATTCCTCTTGATATATGAACGTTTATAAATCATTACAGACTACACATAGATTCATTACGCATAGCCTGGTTGCATCATTTACAGCCAATTCACAATTTCATAATCATTTAACAATTAAACGTGCTGACTGTCTGCAAGCTCAGGTGTACCTCTCATCTGAATGAGCGGGCCGCCCTTCTTCTCAACGTAATCTTTAGTGATTGTAACCGTGCCGATATTGTCATCCTTTGGTATCTCATACATGATATCGAGCATGAAATCCTCTATAATCGCACGAAGTGCTCTGGCTCCGACCTTCTTCTCCTTTGCCATCTTGGCGATGGCATAGAGTGCATCGTCATCGAACTCAAGCCTTACCTCATCCATCTCAAGAAGCTTCTGATACTGCTTGATTATGGCATTCTTTGGCTCCTTCAATATCTTTACAAGCATATCCTCGGTGAGCGCCTCAAGTGAGAACATGATTGGAAGTCGTCCGATAAACTCAGGAATCATTCCGAATTTGCGGATATCATCAACAGTTGCCTGCATGAGCAGGTTCTCATCCCCATCATACTTGTCCTTCAAATCAGCCTTGAAGCCTATAGAAGCCTCCTTGTTCAGGCGCTCCTTTATGATATCCTCAAGTCCCGGGAAAGCACCTCCGCATATAAAGAGAATATTTCTCGTGTCAACTGTGGTCATCGGAACCATGGCATTCTTGCTGCTGGCACCAACCGGCACCTCAACCTCTGAGCCCTCTAAAAGCTTAAGCATACCCTGCTGCACTGACTCTCCGCTTACATCACGCTGGTTGGCATTTCTCTTCTTTGCAAGCTTGTCTATCTCATCTATAAAAATGATACCGTGCTCAGCTCTCTCCACGTCATTATCTGCAGCCGCAAGAAGCTTACTTACCACACTTTCGATATCGTCACCGATATATCCGGCCTCAGTAAGTGATGTGGCATCTGTTATGGCAAGTGGCACATCTAAAAGCTTTGCAAGAGTCTTTACGAGATATGTCTTTCCTGAACCTGTAGGTCCGATCATGAGCATATTTGATTTCTCAATCTCCACACCATCATATTTATTTGAAGCCTGCTTTGCAGTGGTGTTCTCTTCCTGCGCCTTATGCTTATTGTCAGCCATGACACGCTTGTAGTGGTTATATACTGCAACCGACATGACCTTCTTTGCATGCTCCTGACCTACCACATAGTCATCAAGACTTGCCTTGATCCTATGCGGTGCAGGAATTGAGTGAATGTCAAGAATCGGCTCGACCTTTTTCTCTTCTTTTGGCTTTTTCTTCTTAAGCTTCTGGCTGTTTGGTATGCCTCCTGTCAGATCTGACAAATTTATCATGCTGATATTGGGCATATTGCCAAAATCCATATTGCTTATATTACCCAGATTTCCGAAATTGCCAAAATTACCGTTGCTCATGGAGTCAAAGGTCTTTTGCATACAATCGTTGCAGATGCACAGGTTCGGCTGGATATGTATCATCTTGCCTGCCACGCTCTCCGGTCTGCGGCAGATATAGCAGACATCCTCGTAGTCGTTTGCCTTGTTATCGTTTGTATTATCTATGTTATTTGTAGTTTCTTCATTATTATCCTGAATATTGTCAGGTACTTCCTTAAAATCATCATTATTCATAGGTGAATTACCGCCTTTGTATCATTTAGCTGCTTTATCAGCCATTTAACTATTATACACTACTGAATAAATGCGTGCAAGCAAGCTGAGGCGCTTTTGAAAAAAAAGGACCGACAGATCAAAAGACCTGCCGGATCCATTTTCTTAATATCTATTATAACAGCTCCATAAGAAGCTTATTGACAACAGCAGGATTTGCCTTGCCCTTTGTGGCCTTCATGGTCTGACCTACAAGTGCTCCGATGGCTTTCTTCTTGCCATTGTGGTAATCCTCCACAGCCTGTGGATTTGCATCGATGACAGCCTTGATTGTGGCTTTAAGCTCACCTTCATCATTCATGCTCTTAAGACCGTTCTCCTCGACATACTGCTCAGGATCGATATCATCCGAGAATATTTTCTCAAATACTTCCTTTGCAACAGATGAGTTGATCGTGCCTGCATCCACCAGATCTACAAGCTTTGCAAGGTTTACAGGTGAGAATTTTATCTCATCTGCATCCATCTCATTATCCTTTAACAGTCGCATTGTCTCAACCATCAGCCAGTTTGAAACCTTCTTCGGCTTGCCGCAGAGCTTTGTGGCAGCCTCAAATATGTCTGCCATATGCTTTGACTCTGTGAGAATCTTTGCATCATACTCAGGGATGTCGTATTCCTTCTTGTAGCGTGCAAGCTTCTGTGGACGAAGCTCAGGCTGCTTTGCCTTTATCTGTGCAATCCATTCATCAGATACGACGATTGGCACGAGGTCAGGCTCAGGGAAATATCTGTAGTCCTGTGCATCCTCTTTTGAACGCATGGCATGTGATGATTCCTTGTTGTCATCCCATCTACGTGTCTCCTGTACTACCTTTCTGCCCATCTCAAGAAGCTCTATCTGACGCTCACGCTCGCCCTCGATGGCATGTGCGATAGCCTTGAAGGAGTTAAGGTTTTTCATCTCCGTACGTGTACCAAACTTCTTTGCGCCCACCTCTCTAACTGAGATGTTGACATCGGCACGCATTGAGCCCTCATTCAATTTACAGTCAGATGCTCCGAGATACTGGATGGTCTGACGCAGAGTCTCAAGGTATGCGATAACCTCCTCAGCGGAGCGCATATCAGGCTCTGATACTATCTCTATAAGAGGTACTCCGGAACGGTTGTAATCTACGATAGATACGTCCTCCCACTCGTCATGTACGAGCTTTCCGGCATCCTCCTCCATGTGGATTTCATGGATTCTGACGTTTTTCTTTCCGTTTGCTGTCTCAATCTCCACTGAACCGTTGCGGCAGATTGGCAGATAAAGCTGTGATATCTGATAGTTCTGTGGGTTATCTGGATAAAAATAGTTCTTTCTGTCAAATTTGCTGTACTGTGTGATAGTACAGTTAGTGGCAAGTCCTACTGCCACTGCGTACTCTACAACCTGCTTGTTTAAAACAGGAAGTGAGCCCGGCTGTCCTGTGCAGACAGGACATGTATGTGTATTTGGTGCGCCTCCGAAAGCTGTGGAGCAGGCGCAAAAGATCTTTGTTTTTGTAGCTAACTCTACATGGACCTCAAGTCCGATGACTGTCTCATAGTTTTTCATATCCTTTTTGCCTCCTTCCTACTGTGCACCGGCAGATTTATTGGTGTCTGCTGCATTTTTGTTACTGTATTCCTCCGCAATAGCACTGCGCTTAAGCTCTCTTGTTTTTTCAAAGCTGTAGGCTGCACGGATGATATTCTTCTCCTTAAAGCAGTCTCCGATGAGCTGTAATCCGATTGGAAGTCCGTTTTTGTCCATGCCGCACGGAAGCGATATTCCCGGAAGTCCTGCAAGGTTTACAGATATGGTGTAGATATCACCGAGGTACATCTGGATTGGATCACTTAAGCTCTCTCCAAGCTTTGGAGCTGTGGTTGGTGCTGCCGGTCCGAGTATCACATCATATTTGGCAAAGGCATCATCAAAGGCTTTTTTGATAAGTGCTTTTACCCTTAAGGCCTTTAAGTAATATGCATCATAATATCCTGATGAGAGTACGAAGGAGCCGAGCATGATTCTTCTCTTTACCTCAGGTCCAAAGCCCTCAGAACGCGATTTCTTGTACATGTTGTGAAGGTCTGTGTACTCCTTTGTACGGTATCCGTATTTGACACCGTCGAATCTGGCAAGGTTTGAGCTTGCCTCAGCACAGGCGATTACATAGTAAGCCGGGATGGCATACTCTACAAGTCCGAGGTCAAATTCCTCCACAACAGCACCTTTTTTCTTTAATTCATCTGCCGCTGCAAGGATTGCCGATTTCACCTCCGGGTCAAGTCCATCTCCGAGATAATCCTTTGGAATACCAATCTTCATACCCTTTACGTCATCAACAAGCGCCTCTGTAAACTTTAAATCGTCTCTGTTTACTGATGTCGAATCCTTCGTATCATATGAAGCGATTGCCTCAAGTATAGTAGCACAGTCTGTGACATCCTTTGCGATAGGTCCAATCTGGTCAAGCGATGAGCCATAGGCAATGAGTCCATATCGTGAAACTGTGCCGTAGGTTGGCTTGATTCCTGTCACACCACAGAAGGAGCTTGGCTGTCTGATTGATCCGCCTGTATCTGAACCGAGTGCAAACGGTACCTCCTCTGCTGCAACTGCTGCACAACTTCCGCCTGATGAACCGCCCGGTACGTGCTCTGTATTCCATGGATTTTTGGTTGCTCCAAAGGCAGATGTCTCTGTTGTGCTTCCCATGGCAAACTCATCCATGTTGGTTTTTCCAACGATGACACAGCCTGCATCCTCAAGGCGCTTAACAGCCTCCGCTGTGTAGGTCGGGATGAAATTGTAGAGTATCTTTGATGAACATGTGGTGAGAAGCCCTTCTGTACACATGTTATCCTTTATGGCTACAGGCACACCCGCAAGCGCTCCTTTTAGCTCTCCCGCATCAATTTTTGCCTGAACCTCTGCTGCTTTTTTAAGTGCACCCTCTTCGTCTATTGTGACAAAACTGTTTATCTTTTCTTCTTTTGCTTTTATAGAAGCAATGGCAGCCTTTACAGCCTCTTCCACTGTAACTTCCTTTGCCTGTATTTTCTTGCCGAGTTCCACGGCAGTTAAAGACATTAAATCCATTTTTCTCCTCCTTGCCGTTATTCGCCGATTGTCTTTGGTACCTTGAATCCGCCGTCCTTCTTGACCGGTGCATTGGCAAGTGTAGCTTCACTTCCGTCACCATTTGTGACAACATCATCTCTGAATACATTGTTTACAGGGAATACGTGGCTCATTGGCTCAATTCCCGAAGTATCAAGCTCCTCAAGCTTATCGATATAATCAAGCATATCTGCCATATCCTTCTTGGCAGCCTCTGCCTCCTCCGGTGAAAGCTCAAGCTTTGCAAGGATTCCGACATACTCCATAGTCTCATCAGAGATTACGTTTCTCATGACTCCGTCCTCGCCCATCACCTTTGTGGTAACAGCCTGCTGCTCAGGAGACTCCTCCTCAGGCTCCTCGTCAAGCGCAGCACTTCTGACCTTTGCATATACCGCTTCATCGCATATACCCTGATTGTTGAAGCCTGCATGGCGTAAAGTACCCTCATAATCCATGCCTGCCGCAGCCATCACCTTGCCGGAATTTGGATTTTCAGTATCATGTCTGGCCCATATGCGTCCTGCACCGACCTCATTGATAAAAAATCTGATGATAGCTGTGAGTGCCTCTGTCATATAACCGTTATTCCAGAAACGCTTTCCGATACAATAACCGATTTCAACCGACTCAACCCTCTCATCAGTTTTAATTACACTTATAGTTCCGATAGGCTGCTCGAGATCATTAAGCTCAATAGCCCACTGATAAAAATCTTTTTCGTCATACTTAGATATCCATTCTTTTAAAATAGTCTCTGTAGTATCAACACTCTCATGCGCCGGCCATGTAAGATATTTTGTCACTTCCGGGTCATTCGCCCAGTTGTAAAACATGTTCTCGGCATCTTCTATTTCAAATCTGCGAAGAGTAAGCCGCTCTGTGGCGATTTCTCTTGTTCCTATATGATTCATACGATATCCTTTCTCTCTTTCCTGATATTTTAATTTCTACTTGGGATTATACACACATGCCACTTCTAAGCCTTAAAGCGCACCCGCCATAATTGAATCCTGCATATCTGGGACTGCCAAAACTTGCATCCGGGTGCGCATCAACACCCTGCAACGCATGGGTGCATATATATTGTGAAGACAAATTTTTAACAGTTCCGACTCTCACAGCCTGTAATACCTCTCAGCATACATCCTGACAATAACCTATCCGCAGGAAATGTCGGAACAAGCTTAAAAATTTTCTGAGCAAAATATATACACACATGCTACCACACAGCCTGCATGCGCACCCGCCACACTTAGATCTATTACATTGAGTACTGCCAAAGCCTGCAGCCGGGTGCGCTAAACACTCTGCAGCGCATGGGTGTATATATATTGCGAAGACAAATTTTTAACAGTTCCGACGTTCACAGCCTGTAATACCTCACAGCACACATCCTGCCAATAACCTATCCGCAGGAAATGTCGGAACAAGCTTAAAAATTTTCTGAGCAAAATATATACACACATGCCACCACACAGCCTGCATGCGCACCCTCCACAACCTCAGAAGCTGTGACCTATGGCTCCAATCTGCTGAGATCACGAGGAAACAGTGTTGCCTCACGCACATTGTCCTCTCCGATAAGCTGCATTGTAAGTCTCTCAAGTCCTATTCCAAGGCCTCCATGTGGCGGCATGCCGTACTTAAAGGCTGAAAGATAGCTCTCCATGCCCTCTGTCTCCATGCCACGCTTTGCGATTTTTTCCATAAGCTTGTTGTAGTCGTGGATTCGCTGGCCGCCTGTTGTGATTTCAAGACCTCTGAAAAGCAGGTCAAAGCTTAAGGTGTATGTCTCGTCTGCCGGATCATCCATGGCATAGAACGGTCTCTTCTTTGAAGGATAATGTGTGACAAATACAAAATCACTGCCATACTCTTCCTTGAAGTACTGTCCGATAAGTACCTCCTCCTCCGGCTCTAAGTCGAATGGGTTTCTGAACTGTCTGTTATATTTTTCTGCGACACGCTGCTTTGCCTCGTCAAATCTAACTCTTGGTATGCTTGTCACGTCAGGCAGCTTAATCTTTAAAAGCTCAAGCTCCTTGGCGTATGAGGTCTTTAAAAGCTCCATGGTGTACTGCAAAAAGCCTGTCTCCATCTCCATGATATCCTCGAAGCCGTCAATGTAGCCCATCTCGAAATCGAGTGATGTATACTCATTCAGATGTCTCTTTGTATTGTGCTTTTCTGCTCTGAAAACAGGTGCAGTCTCAAATACCCTGTCAAAGACACCTACCATCATCTGCTTGTAAAACTGCGGGCTCTGCTGTAATATAGCCGGTCTGTGGAAATATTCAAGCTTGAAGAGGTTGGCGCCTCCCTCAGCTGACTTTGCACCAAGCTTTGGCGTATGAATCTCTGTAAATCCATTATTATAAAGGAAATCCCTAAAGCCCCTTGTGATGCCCTCCTGTATACGGAACGTAGCACGCTCTCTTGGATTTCTGAGTGCCACTGCCCTGTTATTGAGCTTTGCCTCAAGCGAAGTATTCAGTTTCCATTTGTTGATCTGAAGCGGCATAGGCTCCGCCGGCTCAGATAAAATTGTGATAGTGTCAAGACGAAGCTCGAAGCCGTTTGGAGAACGGTCATCACTCTTGTATGTGCCGCATACCTCCACGGTATCTGCTTCCTTTAGATCATCGACGCTAAACTGGGATTTGCCCGGCTCGTATACACACTGTACAAGTCCGTCCCTGCGTCTTAAGACGATGAATGCAACCTCACCCATATCTCTTATGGTGTGAATCGCACCCTTTACTTTGATGTTTTTGCCCTCGTAGTCGCCTGCAAGAATTTCTGCGATACCGAGGTCTTCCTTTTGAACTGCTCCTGTTAAGAATTCCATATTTTTGTGCTCCTTTGATTTTTTAAGCGGGACGGAAAAAAAGCCCCGGAGCATATCAAATTAATGAAATGCTCCGGGGCGAAAATTCTAAAAATATTCCGCGGTACCACCCGCTTTGAGAAAAAGGACTGTTCCTGTTTCTCCACTCTTATCCGTAACGTGGATGAATCGTATCTGCCTACTTTTGATATATAAAAAGCTTAATTCACATACGATAAACCTATCTATGCAATAAACCATATCAATCGTTCAACAGATCTGCTCCGGTAGTGTTCCTGCAATCAGCTCTTCCAAACAGCGCTCTCAGTCGGTGACGCTGTATTCCTGTCGGTGTCTGGTGATCCAAGTCTCCTTCAACGCATTTATTGTTTTTTTGTTGTTTAACGTTATAACACAATAAACTTATTATTTCAACCCATCATAGCCAAAACTTAAGAAAATAAAGTATAGGAATATATTATAGTTTTTCTTAATTATGGTTATAACAGAGCCTTCTTTTGCAACAATTATTAAATAAATTTAGGCTATTCCCTATTGCCTTTATTGAATTCGTATTGTAGAGTATATTTGGTATATGTAATTAATAATAAGGCAGGTAACACTTAATGAAAAAACTATTATTTTTTGATATAGACGGCACTCTCGTTGATTTCGGCAATAGCACAATGAGCCCATCAACCGCTGATGCTCTAATAAACGCAAAACAAAACGGTCACATGATTTTTCTTTGCACAGGACGTAGTTACAATCAGATTTATCCATCATTAAAAGCCTTTGATTTTGACGGCGTGGTGGCTGCTGCCGGCGGCTATGTCACTGTGGGTGATAAGGTAATTGCACATCATGTCTATGGGCAGAATCTGTTACAGAAAGTTCTTGACACTGTTGGTGACAACAACACAGGACTTATATTCCAGACAAAGGATAAAAGCATCACCAACCACAAGTGGGCCGACAAATTCATATCAGCATTCTCAAAGCAGTTTGACATGCATGTGATACAGGACAACCCGACATTTAAGGATATCGTAATTGATGATGAATTATCAAGCTTTTCTAATCGATACGCCGATGTTGAAAGCACCATCTACTGCAATTGCAACTACCACATTGATGATTTAAGAAAGCTCCTCGGCGATGAATTTGTAGTAACCCTGAGCAGCTTTAAAGAGCCTGAACCTTACAGCGGTGAGATTACATTGCGCGGTGTCAACAAGGCAACCGGCATACGTGATGTTGTAGAGTTTCTTCACATGAGTCAGGCTGATACAATAGGCTTTGGCGATGGCCAGAATGATTTTGATATGCTGCGCTACTGTGATGTCGGTGTTGCCATGGGCAATTCCAGCGATGAAGTCAAGGCTGTTGCCGATATAGTGACAGACGATATCAAAGAGGATGGGCTTAAAAATGCCATGGTGCATCTTGGACTTGTCTAAAAATGCACCATGGCATACTCTATGCCTCAATATTCATAAATCTGTCCCACTCGCACTCGTCTTTTGATGCCGATACAATCAAGGTGTACGAGCGCTCATCTGTTCCATCGAATACGAAGGTATAATTTTCATTCTCCTTCTCGATTAAATATGCGTATCCGTCAAGAAAATTGTTGAAGGTGTCAATATAATCTGCCTCATCTATCTCCTCGTCAGCCGTGGTGCTCTTTAGGTTGCCATCGGCATCATATGTCTTAAAGCCCTCGCGTATGAATGAAATAATATTTGCATCTGAAAGCTTTAATATAAGGCCGTTTGTCCTCATATCACGGATATCTCTGTTTTTAGAATTATCTGCCTTTATGATTACGTTGTCAAGGCATATTTTGAAGGTGCCAAAGCTCATCATGATATCGCTCACATGCACATCCGAAAATTTGAAATGTGTAAACTCGTTTTCTGTCCTGAATTTCATCTGTTATCCTCCGTATATACTCATGCCGATATTTTATCAGATAATTTTGCTTTGGGCAACTTGCATTTTATAATGTGCCGTACAGCTCAAGTGTATGACCTACACTGCCTGCACCTATAAAATAATAGTCGCTTTGAGTGTCACCGTCTACAAAGATATACTGTCCGTACATCTTTATATTGCAAAAGAGTGCTGTGCGGCTTGATGCAGCAGCGATTCCATATCCCTTGTTTGACACGACAAGCGGCAGCCTCTGCTGTCTGCCTCCGAACGAAATATATCTGGCTTTGTTTGTCAAATCAGTAAGGTCTGTCGCAAGTATTCCCTTGGATTTGAGCTTTTCCGATTTATCCCAGTCAAAAAATGTGTAGCACTCGCCATTATTTAAAAGCCTTGGCTCTGTGGCATTTTCGCTTACAAGGAGTTTTCTGTCGGCATCAAAATACTGTATGGCTCCGTTTTTCTTTTCTATCCTTAGTATCAGCTTCTCCGTTTGAATTTCAATAAGCGATTTTGATTTCTTTGCCACCCATTTGAAGGCTGTATCGGCCTTTTGCTTCCAATAGGTTTTGTGCGGCTTCACTCCAATTCCTTCTACAAAGATTACACGTACTATCTCCGGTGTTATTGGTATCACATAAAGTGTGCCGTCCACTGTGGCGATTTCAACATGCGACTTACCTTTTTTGAGCCATTTTACCGCAAACTTGCCCTTTGAATGTCCCTTTACATGAAGTATATCGTTGTCTGGAATTGAGCCGTATGCGTATGGGGAGGGATTGAGAGGGAGGCTGCTCTTTTTTGCAGCCTTACTTACTTCCTTAATCTTAATTTTATTTGCCATATCTGTAGCAGTACATTGTGTTTGATTTTCCCTGTCTTTTTTTACAAATGCAGATAAATCAAGCTTCTCATTTTCAGCCTTATTTGTCAACTGCTCAGGCTTTAATGCAATGCGCGACGGACCAAAATACGGCTTTTTCCGCGCCTTTTCACATCTTACGATATTTCTCTCGTTCTCATGAAGCTGCGCTGTCGCATTGTTCCACAGGGCAAGTCCCTCCTTGTCCTGCGCCTCGTAGACATCTCTTAAATCCTCTAAATCATCTGTCAGCTTTTTTACCGATTCCTTTGCACGGTCCAGATTATCCTGTGCAATGCCTATGATATTCTGAAGCTGTCTCTGCTCGTCTTTTAATGAAATTCCCGGTAAATCATTTTCTGTGCCCATCATGCCTCCACGACTTATATATGCTGTGATTATACTATACTTTTAATCTCATCTATCCTGTCAACACAGGCAAAAAGCATCTTTTTCAGCTCCTCATCAGGCTGTGTCAAATCCGGCACCATGACAACCTTACAGCCTGCAGAATATGCACTTTTGACACCATTTGGCGAATCCTCTACCGCCATACACTCCTCAGGTGCCAGCTTAAGCTCGCTGCATGCAAACTCATACACATCAGGTGCCGGCTTTCCATGCTCCACCATAGGTGCACAGATGATCTTGTCGAAATATCCGTAGAGCCCTATCTTTTTAAGATATTTCTCAGCTCTTTCTATATCATTCGCTGTGGAAATTGCTCTGTGAATGCCCTTTTCCTTCAAATATGTAAGTATCTCAATTGCACCGGGCTTAAGCTCAATCCCCACCTTTTCCAGATGCTCCTCCATGATTTTTCTCCGATATGCCCTGATTTTATTATAATCCATATCCGGATCATGAAACATATCCTTAAGATGCTGCGGTGCATACGGCTGCCCGAGGCTTCGCATTGAAAGTGCCTGCTCATCCGTCATCTCGTAGCCGAATTGCTTAAGTGCCATCGGCCAGAAAATACGATAATATTTCTCCGTATCTATGAGTGTTCCGTCCATGTCAAATATTACTGCTTTTACCATTGGTTCTCCTTACGTTCTGTCAGGCTTTACTATGCTTCACCTGTTAATTTTACCACTGTCATATCATGATGCATGGCCTTTATCACCGGGCCAAACATGTCCTTTGTCTTTATCCTGAGGCTGGAGGTATTTATGCATGGATGACATCCAACCCACTCACCTTTTAGCACATCCTCATCCACCAGAAGTCTGACCGCGTTGTCATGGTCATTCATCAGTCCCATCACACTGACTGAGCCCGGTGTGATATCCAGATATTTTTCCATATCCTGCGGACTTGCAAACGAAAGTCTCGCACTGCCTATCTGATGCGAGAGCTCTTTTGTCTTAAAGGTCTTGTCTCCCGGTATCATGAGCAGGTAAAAATCAGTTTTCTGGCGGTTGCACAGAAAAAGATTCTTGCAGATTGTTGCGCCGAGTGTCTTGTCAATCTCCTCACAAACCTCCATCGTAAATGCCGCCTCGTGGTCTATTCTCTGATATTCGATTCCCCGTTTGTCCAAAAAATCGTATGTACGAATTTCTTTATCCAATCTGCCTGTGGTATCTGTCGGTCTTCCATTCTGTAATTGCATTTGTGCCTCCTGAAATTAATTATCGCAGCTGTGTTCAGCACCGTAACCGCTGCTATTATTCTCTTTTAATTGCTATGGCTATAGATTATACACCTCTTTTATGTATTCTAACAAGCCACAGCATCCACTAATTACATCATCAAAGGTCGCATCAAAATCACCTGTATACCATGGATCTGCAACATCGCGTGCTGCTGTAAGCTTATGATTTGTCCCGTAATCAGCAAATGACAGCATCTTAAATATCTTCTGCTGACTGTCATTGCCACCTGCAATCCTTGTCATATTCCTGATATTTGCAGTGTCCATTCCAATCAGAAGGTCATAGTACAAATAATCATCGCGTGTCATCTGTCTCGCGCGGTGTGGAATAAGAGGAATATGCTCCTCGTATAATTTGTTTTTGGTGCCGTAGTGCGGCGGATTGCCTATTTCCTCACGGCTGGTCGCAGCTGAATCTATCTCGAAAACAGCATCGAAGTGCTGTCTGTGGACCAGATGGGTGAAGATGCTTTGGGCCATGGTGCTGCGGCAGATGTTGCCGTGGCAAACCATGAGCACTTTAATTTTATCTTGCATATCTTCGTTTTTCCTTGT
>UMAO01020198.1_pt1 | contig 23706 bp, 25 predicted proteins | sample 1963741 | NCBI WGS metagenome assembly UMAO01 (sample SAMEA4835919, study PRJEB28245) | human gut metagenome | biome: gut microbiome; material: fecal sample | place: Denmark | collected 2008
GTTTGAACCTCTTTTTTATTTTTAGAAGCTGTTTATTTTTTACAGCACCTTATTATACTATTTTGGCTATGATTAACTATTTTAATACAATAGTAATATTTTGAAGAGCTCTAAATGCAGATTCATCATCAAGATTCACAAATGAATTGATACCGTTTTTCTCTTTTAGATAATTAATGCACCATTTAAGCTCTTTTGCAGCAAATGCTGATCGAGTTACCAAAGAAGATACATGTTGATAGCTGTTGTTTGACTGAGGCGATTACGGTAGTTAAAAGACGATATTGTCAAGAAGCGTCCTTATTTCACTCTGATTAAGTCTTCCTCTGTAATATATCGTTCCGTAGGATCCTGCGAAGGTCCTATGGCATTCCTTGCACTAGTATCTTCTCCTGTGGTTGGAAGGAAGGAATCCGTAACGTCTTATGCTCTTCGAATGGCAGTATGAACAGCGGTCATAGATATCCTCAAGTTCATCGTTTTTCTTCCTATCCCTCTTTGATCTACCCCGTGCCAAAAACTTCGGATAGACTTTAGTTCCAACCATGGATTCTGACTCCTAAGATTTCCGAAGCAATGGCAGACAAGGAGTCGCTAAACATTTGCCTACAACAATCACGGAAGTCTTAATGTTTAGCTCTGAAGAGTATACCACTTTTCTGATGATCAATACTTAATTGGTATAACTAGTTTCTCGAATTATGTGAAAATCTATTTAGACAGGGATATTTCTCAATTGATTACTTTGAGGGACAAAGTCAAATTCAAGAATCTGCTTCGTGTTCTGACCTCTTTGACGGGACAGGAATTCATTCCGGACAATATTGCTAAGACAATCGGCGTTAACAAAAACACCGTCAAGGCTTGGACGGATATCGCCGTTGCGGGCGATATCTTGACTTTGCTTTCGCCATATTATGAAAATTCGATCAACAAGAGAATCGTAAAACGCCATAAGTTATATCATGGCGAATCGATGAATTAGGTACACAAATCGAATTCCGAGGTAAGAATTGACCTTGCAAGGGCTGAAAAATCCCTTTTTATTTGGTTTCCGCTTCCGTTCAACGACGATTTTTGGTATAATTGTTATGTACACGATATGTATAGGAAAAACGTCATTGGAAACTACACCATTCCACCAGAGATTCTAGCCCTGAAGCCGAAAGGGACGATTGTTAAGAAGATCAAATCAAAAAAATGAAAAGAAATATAATAATATGATTCATACTCTTGATTATTCAAGATATATATTTAGATTAGAAAATAAATGTCATAAAATGCAAGTATCATTAAATAAGGTTAATCCTTATAATACAAGCCTAATAGGATATGAAAAATATGCCAAAAACAGAAAAATGACTATTCATCAAGCAGCAAGCTTTGTAATAGCAAGAAGACATCAAGGATTTATTGATAAAATATAAAATAGATACGCTGTTCTTTTAAGGCAATTATATTACCAAGAGATAATATAATTGTTGCGTAAAGGGATATAAAAAATATTAAATAGATTATAAGTTAGTTTTATGTATACCCAAAATAGTAAGACTTTATTAATTGGAGAATAGAATGAAATTATAATCTCTAAAAGCCTAACCGTAAGGGCTGAAGTATATGAATTCTATTGTTTTCTATACTTTATTTTACGGTGGAACGAAAATGAATAAGATCTTTATCAGTCATCATTAAAGAAATAAATCTGTTAGAAAGGAAATTTATATGAAAACAATAAGTACTTATCCTATGAATCATCAGAGTGACATTTGTATCGATGTCACTCTGATGATTGAGTTCGATACAAAGCCAGTTCTAAATCAAAAGGGTTTCATCAGGATCTATGATTATGATACCGATGAGCTTGTGGATGAATTGGATCTGAGTATTCCTTCTGGGCCTACAGCTCCGAGAAAAAATCCGGAGGCTAGATATACTACAGGCTACCAATATAAGAGTGAAAACATCACGAATAAGAATACGAGGGCCGGGAGTCTATCCATGGAATACAGGAGTTCTCCAGATCCTTATCAGCTGACGATCATCGGTGGGTTTAAGGAAGGGTTCCATTTCTATCCTGTCATCATCAAAGATGATAGAGCGATGATCCAGCTCCACCATAATCTTTTAGAATACGGGCATAAATATTATGTCTTGATCGATAAAGAGGTATTCGATGGTTTTGATGGAATCGATCATAAAGACGGGTTCTGCTTCTCCACGAAGAAAGAAAGACCTATCGGAAACAGGTTCGTCGTCGATAAGAATCATGGTGATTTCTATACGGTTCAGGGAGCAATCGACAATATTCCCGATTTTTCAGATGTGAAATACTTCGTCGATATCAAAAACGGTGAATATGAGGAATTGGTCTATTTCAGGAACAAAAGCAATATCGTCATCACCGGAGAAAGTAAGGACGGTGTCTTGATCCATTATGCCAACAATGAGGTATTCAATCCCCATCCGGAATATGTGAAGACGAATGAAAAGGTAGGAACCTTCCCGTCAAGAAGAGCTGCGTTTTTTATGGACAATTGTCATGGTATCGTGATGAGAGATCTAACCGTAAAGACAGATCTGCATGGTCAGGCTGAGGGTCTTCTTGTCAACGGATACGATAACTGTTTTGAGAATATCCATATCATAGGTAGCGGGGATGCGCTTCAGACCAACGGTCCCGCCTATTACAGAAACTGCATCATCGATGGAGAGGGGGATACGATTCTAGGTAGAGGACCAGCTTTCTTTGAGAATACGACACTGAATAGCAAGGGTGCTTTCATGTGGATCAGAAACGGCAAAGAAAACCACGGTAATGTCTTCGTCAACTGCATGTTCAACGGATTGGATGATGATGCTACGATCGTAAGACTTCCCGACAATAAAGGAATCAGTTATCCGGACAGCGAATGCGTATTGATCAACTGCACTCTGAACCATGTTCCAGATATCGGATATGGGCCTATTGAGGGTGACTCTAAAAAGGCAAGATTATGGGAATATGGTAGCAAGGATATTCATGGGAATGAGATTGATGTCACACATCGAAACACTGTAGCTAGGATATTGAGGGATGAGGATAGGGATATCATCGAAAAATATATGGATTATCATTATGTTTTAGGCGATGATTTTAAGATGTCTCTTTAATATGCAATGACACTTATAAAAAAATCGTAATTATTTGTGTTGGGTACCCAATAATTTGGATTAGATAATTTAATATTGTAATTGTGATAAGGATTGTTGTCTATATTGAATTGGACTCAATCCTTTTCTTTTTACATTTATTCTTTTTTCATTGGTAAGCGTGTAATATATTACGGTAAAAAATAAAGCCATAAGTATCTAAAAAACTTATGGCAACACTAAAGCCCTGATTTAATCAGGATTTTAATTTTTATTTTTGAATTTTTAAATTATTAGGTAAAGTACTAGAATATGGTAATAAATTTCTTAATTCATCCTCACCAGGATTATTTAATAATGCTAATTCGTTAAAAACGTATTCTAAATACTTTTCCACATTGAGATTGTTAAACTTAGCAGTTTCTACAAAGCTTAATAATATAGCAGATGCATTAGCTCCGACATCACTAAAGCAAAATAATGAATTTTTCCTCATCATAACGTAGTTTTTTGCCTGACGTTCGCTTCTATTATTGTCTATATCAAGCCTTCCATCTAAGCAATAATTAGATAAATTCTCAAAATTATATAAACTATAATTTAAAGCTTCTGCTATCTTACTTTTTGGTGGAAAAATTTCACATTGTTTTTCTAACCATTCTTTATATTCAGCTAAAATAGGAATTGATTTTTCTTGATGTGTTTTGTAAATTTGCTCGATAGTAGCTTTAGATTTTGTTAACTCGTTTTCAATCTTGTAAAGTTGATTAATATATTTAACAGCAGTATCAACAACTGATATAGTGAATTTAAATCTATCATCATTTTTAGTTATTTTAAGAATATCAGTAAATTTACGTCTAGCATGAGCTAAGCAGCAACAATCAATAACATTAGGAATATCATTATAACCTTGGTAACAATCACTTTGAACATAATGTCCTTTAAATCCATCTAAAATTTCTAAAGCATTCTTATATTCTCTTGATTCTTTAAAGAAATAAAGAAGAATAGGAATATCATATTTTGATGAATTAATCATCCAAATATAGCATTGGCTACGAATATTAGTTATTACATTAATAGTCGTTTCATCAATTAAAACAATATCATTATTTAGAATATCTTTATGCATTAATTCAAATAGTGGTCTTAAATAATTTGTAGCCATCATTAACCAATTTGACATATTTTTTCTACTTATATCTAAACCTTTAATTGAAAAAAATTTTTCTTGACGATATAAAGGAACATATTTCATAATTTTTTCGGTAATAACATGAGCTACTAAAGAAGAATCAGCCATACATTTAGGAAATGCCAAAACATTTCTAGCATTAAAGATTAAAGCTTTTTCATTTTGTTTACTACACTCTTCACATTTGTATGTAGGATATATATGTTTTTCAATTGCAAGCTTACTTGGTATATATTTAAATTTTTTAGTTATATTTTCCCTAATTTTCACTAATTTGTTTCCACATTTAGAACAAGTTTTCTCATTTTCAGGAAGATCATGTAAAATTTCTACAACTTCAATATTTTGAGCTTTATTAATTGAGCTTTTACCTTTTTTCGCTTTGAATTTTACTTCAATTTCGGTAGGCTCTTCCTCTGGTGTTTCTTGATTAATCTCAACCTCGTTAATTACATCCATATTAAATAAATTATAATTATCTTTAGTTATCTTATCTGAGCTCTTACCATATTTTTTATTTTGAAGCAAAGCAACTTCAGCTTTTAAGTATTCAATTTCAAATTTTTGATTTTCAACAAAAGCTTGAGTTTCCTTTAATTTTGTATCAGTATCTTTGAATGTTTTATTTAATTCATTAATCTCTTTTTGAAGTGCTTCAATTATGGCAGCCTGTTGTTTAATTATATCATTTTTGTCCATAAAAAAAGCACCTCCAATTTGATAAAATTTCTTTTAAATACAATACTATTTTACCATAAAATCAAGGTGCTTTCATTAAGATAACATTTCCTGTTTTTAATACTAATAAGCTTTTGAAGCATTACATTTTTTCAAAGCTTTTTGATCTATTTTTAAACCATCAAGTAACCAATTAAATTGCTTAAAATTAATTTCTTTTAAATCATTTATATCTTTAGGCCACTTAACTGTTCCAGTTTCAATTCTTTTATAATATAGCCAAAAGCCAGTATCTTCAAAATGTAATATTTTTAATTTATTATGTGCTTTATTACAAAAAATATAAAGTGAATTATCAAATGGATTTTTATGAAAAGCTCCTTGAATAATCATAGAATAGCCATCAATTCCAAGTCTTAAATCAGTAGATCCGGGGGTTAAATATATTTTATTTATATTACTTAAATCAATCATATCTTACCTATTGATGTTAAAACTTTTAAAAGTAATTCTTAATTATAATTCGTGGTTTTTAAAGACCTTTCGTGTAAGCACACTTTATCAGCTTGTTTTCAGCAAATAAAAAAAGGCATTATTATTGGTAACGGGTCTTGAACCGTACCAAAAATACATAAAAATAAAGAAAAAGTGCTGATTTAAGATAAAAATCTCGTATCAACACAGTTGTTTCTTATATGTGTAATGTAAGCAATGTTAATACAATGCACCTTTTATAGATGAAGATGCACCTCAAAAATTATTTCTAGATATATACGCTGAGTGACACGTGACTGGCTTGACACTTAGATATGATATGCATATTTTATACAATAAAAGTTTTTTAAAACAGGTTTGATACAAAGCCAAGTTAAGAATGTTATTTTAATCTAATATAATATGTTGACTTACAAATGCCTTCTTTTCTAATTTCGCCTAACTCACATAATTCTTTTAAACTTCTTTCAATACTAGTTGATGATAATGAAGGCACAAGTTCTAGTATATCTCTCTTTGTAAATTTTCCTAGTTTTGAATTGACTGCCATTCTTACCACTTCAATACTAGCTTTCTTATCTGACACTAATTCTACTCTTTCTTCAAAATCATTATATGCACTAACAATTGTACTTAACAAATATTTAATAAAGGGAGTAGCGTCATCTTCATTTTCAAGCCATCCAATTTGAGAATCATATAATGCATCATAATATAAATCTTTATTTTTAGCTATCTTAGCTTCAAGTGATATATACTTTCCTACATAATAACCAGAGCGATATAGAAGCAGTGTCGTTAATAATCTAGACATTCTTCCGTTTCCATCAATAAAAGGGTTGATACATAAAAAGTCATGGATAAATAATGGAATTAAAATAAGCGGTTCTACTATGCCTTCACCAAGAGCTCTATTATATTCATCACATAATTCTTGCATTGCGATTGGTGTCTCAAATGGTGATAATGGAGTAAATAAAGTATAAGAGTTTCCATTTTCATTAGTTGCACTAATATAATTTTGAACATTTTTATATTTTCCACCATAAGAAGTTGATGAATGAGACAATAGTACTTTATGTAATTGAAGAATAAAGGTAGGAGTTATCGGTATTGAATCAAAATTTTCATGTACAATGTTTAGTGCATCTCTATATCCTGCGATTTCTTCTTCAGCTCTATTTTTAGGAGCTGTTTTTTTATTCACTAATTGTTTTAGTCTAGTATTAGTCGTCCTAATACCCTCAATTTCATTAGATGATTCAGTACTTTGTATTTTTGCAATAATAACTAATTTTTCTAATTCTTCAGGCTTTTGTTTTAAAAACAATTGTTGTTTACCTTTTTCTTCATGAATTTGAGTCAAATAATTAATTATCTTGATATCCCAAGTTTTATTTTTTAAGTTTGAATAGTTAAATTTCTTCATTTTCCTCACCATCCTTATCGTTTACGCACCAATTATATTACTTTTGGTGAGAAAAATCAATTATTTGCGCCTGTTTGCTTATAGATTATTATATAGATTCTCTCGTTTTTACAATCTTTCTCGTAAAACTGAATACCAAGTGAGAGAATAAATGAACTTTTTTCTCCTCATATCAGTTGTTTTCTCGTCAATAATATTATTTTTGGTGCGTAAACCTTTTTATACTTATAATTTCTAAACTTTATGTTTATACGTTATCATTGCAAAAAATAAAAATGCTAATTTTCTACTCATATTTAGGCATTAATACTTAAGGACACGAGAATTATGAATGTGACAATATATTAAAAGCCTCTAACATATTTTAGATAGATGCTCAAAATATTATTTTAATTAAAATAGTCATTGAGGTGGTTATTGAAGTAGTACCACTAACTATTAACAAATTATTATTTTACTTCCAAATGGCCGTCCTTATCTGGGCCAATTCTTTTTATTATATTTTGTTCTTTTAATTTTTTATTATATTTGCAATTGTCCTATTTGCTAATCCAGTAATACTGGCTATATCATTTGTTGTCACATAATTGTTATTTAAGATAGTATTATAAACTTTCTGTGCATTTTCTCTGCATTATAATTTGCATTGTAAATTGTTACCATAAAAAATCCATTATTGTTGTAGTATTCAACATGGTAACACTCATCTTTAAATAATCTTCCAGTTTCATCAGTTATTTTCGTTAAACCAGATCCCCCCTCTATCCCTATAATTCATTCTTGAAAATACATCAGCTAAGGTTAGATTTCTTCTTTTTTATTTAACTATAAAATCAACATTCTTTGGTATGTTTTGATTATTATAAGCAATGCCTGGTGATGATATTTCAATCCTATCATCATAAATATCAAGACAAATTTATATATAAACTATCTATATACTACTACTGCTATATTTATTGCAAAAATACCATATAAATCATTAATATTTACAGTATTAAGCTTATAAAAGAAAAAATAGCCAATACTTTCGTATCAGCTATACTTAACTCTAATGTGAAAACGAAGTATTGTTAATACAATGCACCATCTATAAACGAAGGTGCACCCTCTAAACTTATATTTTTAGGTATATACACTAAGTGACGCGTAACTGGCGTGACAAATGTGATAGTAGCCAATTTAAAGATTGTTTTTTAACATGTCATATTCTTCACATTGTATTTTAGTTTCATTATGCAAAAAATCTAGCAGCATTAAAAATAATTCATAGTCACCACTAGAATATACCCCTGACATCACATTATCAATAAAATCATGTCCATATAACTTACTTCCAAAATAATTTATATTTTCTTCAGTTTTACCATCAACAAATTGTTGCTCTTTTGATTTTTGTAAAATTCTATGAAAATTTTCTGGGCATAAAATTTCATGTCCCATTCTATAATAAGTATATATAATAACAATTTGTTCAATTGATAGTTCATTTAAAAATTCTTTATGAATTTTATGCTTTCGTTGAGGTTGTTCTAAATTTTCTTTAATATTTTCCATAGAAATTGAAATTGATTCATGAAAATCTTTTTTGTCATTTATGTTTGCTATAAAACATTTTTTTAATAAATCATATAGTTCAGAACAATCATTTCTATTATATTTTATAAAAAACGATAACCATCTACTTTGTTTTATGATGTTAATTATTTTACAAAGTTCATTACTAGATAAATTATATTTTTGCTTTTAATTGTTTTTCCCACCATCAAAAGATGAATCTTTCCATGTTTCGAAGTTAGGCAATTCTTTAACTATAACATATATTTTATGCCTTGAAATATTTTTAAAATAGGTTCCTAGTCTATACTCTTTATCTAATTTATCAATAGAAAATAAAATAGCTTCCGTTTTTTCTTTAAAAATTTGCAAAGAATTAACAGTTTTGTCAAACGACACTTGCGTGATATCAGCCATATTTTCATTTCCTTGCCTATCTTCAGCGTATCTATATGGATCCAAATCAGCCTCAGGAATAAAATCAGAAATAAGATCATAAATCAGTTCGATATTTGTTCTATCATTTTCACATCGCTCATCCAATTTATAATAATTAGTCTTAAAAAATGTCCGTATCCTGGAAATGCCCAGAGGCGTGAATCTTGCCTTTATCTTTATGGCTTTTGCCAATTATAGCATACCATAAGAGGTCCCTGTGTCATCTAGTGTCAGACTGTGTCAAACTGTGTCATTTTTTAAATTTGAAGATTATCTAGTGCTCTTTTATGAATTCTAATAAGCGTTGATTTGAATGCGAACATAGCTTCTTCAAACTCTGCCCAAGAAAGCCAATCGATGTAACGATAAATAAGTAAATTCTTTTCATCTTTCAGTTTGTTCATTGTATGAATTGTTTCAGTTTTAATTTTAGATGCATTATCTTCTAGTTTTTTTAATTCTTTTTCTGCATCTAAAGCATTTAAAACCCATTTAACAAATGGAGCTTTAAAAGTAGAGTACGGTCTACTTTTTCAACACTAAAATCTTGACCTGTAATTAAAGAAGCTGTTTCATTACAAAAATCAATGTATGCTTTCTTCTTTTCAATCTTGATTTCTAAATTGTGATATCTACATAAACATTCTTTCTTTTCCAAATTACCACCACGCCTTATTGACTCCATTTTACTAGATTAATCTAATAAATATAATTTGCTTAAGATAATAATTTTAAAAATAATAACCTAGATAGTAGCTATGGTAAAAAGAAAAAAGGTAAGAATCAATCCTACCTTTGTATCAAATATTATATCAAACCTTTATCAGTGGTGATGATGTCCATCATGGCTACATGAATGCATAGCATTTGGATTACCAATTAAACTTCCATCTTTAAATGCTTTAATAACATCTTTAACATCACCAGCAGCCCCTGGAATTAAATGTAGTCCAGCTGATTCTACTGCTTCAACACCATGAGAACCAATACCACCACATATTAATGTTGAAACACCAAGTGACTTTAAATAAAATGCTAAATCATGATGAGAATATCCACCATTATCTATAATCTTTTCTTCACTAGTTTCTTCATTAAATAAATAAAAATACTCAGTTCTTCCAAAATGTTGAAATACACTATTTGTCTCTTTATCATAAGTAATTGCAATCATATTTTTCTCCTACCTTTCAAACGTTAATCACATATAGTTATTTGACTTTAAAATTCACTATGTTAAAATTTGTACAAAAACGACAGGTTTTAACACACCTTTCCCATTGGTTTCATTTTATTTTCAGTTTTAGAATAAAATAACTATAATTATGTACACTAGAAATTATTATAATTTTTCTTCTTCAAATGCATCTAACCAAGAATTAATAATTTCCTTGAATTCATCTCCATAAATATAAGGAACATATAAATCAGAAATATCTTTATACTTGTATTTCATTACAGCTAATGAATATGCATAGGCATCCATTTCTGAATCTTGTAGAAAATATTCTGGATTTTCATTCCCTCTTTCATCGCAAGACTTAACATAATGCTCGCTTTCATATATCCATCTTTCAACTATTTCTTTATCAATTGAAATTTCTAAACCTTCTTTATAATCTTTGATTATAGAATTCTGAAATTTGTGTCTTATCTCATGTAGCAAATAATATTCAACAGTTCTTAAGCAATCTGAATTAAAAGAAATTATAACTGACTTTAAATTCAATGTTATTACATTTGTATTTCTATTACATACAGCCATTATTGAAGCATCTTCATCATAACCAAATGTCCACTTTACTGTATCTTTATGACGATAAAATTTTATATTGTCTTCAATAAGCTTTTTAATTAATGGTGTAAAAGTTTTACACTGTAATTCAAATTCGCTTTTTTCCATTATTTATTACCAACCAATTTTATGATATCTTCAGATAAAAAACCATTTACATCCATATCGCCATTTTCATCAATTGTTAAAATAGCTGTCGTGAAGCCATCATGAATTTTATAATTCTTATATGGCCCATTATGTGTATAAACTCTTTGATTTGTGCTTCCCCTAAACTGTAGATTAACATTTCTCTTATTTATTTGAAAGCGACCAGCTACAACAATATCAGATAAACTCCATATTTTTATTTGAGTTTTATTAAGTTCTTTTTTTATATATCCAGTAAACAAAATGGATGTATAATTTTCATGTTTAATTGCTTTAACAACATCATATAGTCCATTAGCTTGGTCTAATGGTTCACCACCATGAATTGTTATTCCATCTAGATTTTCTTTCTTGCAAATTTCAAGAATCTCTGTGGAATTCATAGGTGTCCCACCCTCAAAAGACCATAAATGCTTATTTATACAACCTTCACAGTGAATACTGCATCCTTTTAAATATAACAATAATCGTTTTCCTGGTCCATATAAATGTTCATTTTCAACAATCATTAATTTATGTACTTTAATCATGAGTTTTTAGCCTTAATGGTATTATCTACTGTCATTCCTTCTTTAAAGAACTCTTCTTTTTTAGTTGTAGTTGTTTCTAATGCTAAATCTTTAAGAAGTTTATCCAATTCAGACAAACACTCTGTTCCTTCCATTTCAAAAGTTTCAGCTTTTATTGAACCTTTATCATCAATATCAATTACGATTTTCTTATCTGCCATTATTCACACCTCACAAGTACCAATTGAGTTTGAGTCCCCTTTTTTACTTCCTGAACAGCATATCCCATTTGTCTAGCTCTAGCATAAATAAGTTTAGCAGTTCCATCTCTCAATTTTGAATTAGTTCTATTAACAGTATTTTGTGCTTTTTTTGATATATCCATTAGTCTATTTCTAATTTCATCAGCATCAGATACCCATTGACCTTCTGAGCGACCTATTAATATTCCATCTTCCGTCTGTTCTGTAATTGTTCTAATTCTTGTTGTTACATATTGACCATTTTTCTTTATGTTTCTAACCATATCAAGGACATTAGCATCTATATTTCTTGTAACAGCATTATCACTTAATATTTCAGATACTATATCAGATAATTCTTGATTCGCTATGTTTTTACCGAAATCATATTCCTTTTCAAGTTGTTTTAAAACAGTTAGTAAATCATCTGTAATGATATAATTTTTTCCCTTTAAATGGCATTGTATCTGCTTTATATTTAACCCAAAAGCCTCTGCAACACCTAATAAATCGGAACATATATTATATCTATCATTAATTAATATCATTCCATTGCTACTATAAACATTACAGTTCTTAATTAGTATATTTAATTTTTCTAATTTTTGCTCAAGTGAAGCTATGATTGTCTTTTCTAAATCTTCTAATTCTTTTTTATTACAACATTCAATTCTGACTTCTTCAACTTGCTGAAATGTATGTATTCTTCTTTCACAGCTCATAGAATTACCTCCTTGTTATACATTTTAATTTAAATTTATCACATGTAGTTTTAGTTAATTCATACTCTTTTAATTCACTTATAATAATGTAACGTTGAGTTCTTCTATCATACACCGGATAATCTTCAGGTATGCTTTCATTAGACAATTTTTCTAATATAGATAAACACTCATTGTTATATTTCATAATTAAAAATAAGTATTTATCAACAAACGTTTCAAGCTTAGTTAGTTTAGTTTCTTCTTTTGGCTTAACAATGTTACCTATTGAATCATCGTTAGAAACTCTATGTTTTCCGTCTAATAATTCCTCACAGCGCATAATGAAAGTATTTAAATTTTTATCATTTCTAGAACTTGAACTATTTTCAAAATGTTTTTTTAGTTCTAATAAATTATTTATTTTCCTCGTAAGAATTTCTACTCTTCTTTTATTACTTAATACTTCAATGTCTTTTTTAATAAGTTCATTTTTTTCTTTGATTGTTTGTTCATAACCAGCAATTTCGTTATCGAACTTATCGAATTTAGTTCCTGAACTTTCTTCATTTATAGAATTAAACATATTCTTACAAATATCTAGCAAATGAGATCTATTGTTTTTAAATAGATCTATTGTTAAATTAATCAAATCATAATAATTATTATAATCGCATTCACCTATACGCTTATCTAAGTCTTTAGTGAACGCTTCACCTCTAGATAAGAAATCAAGTAAGCCATAGTCTTCATCCATAAACGCATTATACTCATCTTTTATTCTTTTTATTTTAAGAACTTGTTGATTATTCCATTTTTTATGTAACTCATGTATTCCATCATATATATTTGATTCAACATACTAATGATTAAATAATGGTGGTACAAGTGTAAATTGATATTCAACTTTTTTTGACTCAGCAGAATAATCATTATGCTTCTCTACGATTGAAGAGTCGAATGTTTCAGAAACAAAATCACTCATTAATTCTATTTCAACTTCTATAGGGATTATTTTTTTATCAACAATATTTAATTTTATAATCTTTCCATTATAGCAAGAATATATTTCACCTTTAAGTTTATCAGTTTCAATGGAATCGTTGTAATATCCTGATTTATATTCAAAGCCTAGGAATGAAGATATTTTTTCTATTGGAAATGATAAATAAAATCCACTATTAGTCATAACAACACATGATAATGTATTGTTTTTATGAACGACAATTATTCCGTCTTGAGTAAATTCACTAACTAGCAATTCTAGTTTATTTTCTTTCGAATAATTAAATATTTTATTATTAAAATACTTAGTATTAACCGCATAATAACAAGGAATCTTATTTTGAACTGCGTTCTTTATAACTATCGAATAGTCTTTTTTTCCATCAGTATCAACAATGATTAATTCACTGGCATCATTCAAAAAAGAATAATCATCTTTTAAATTCTTATTTTGAAAATACACTTTATACAAAGAATCATCTATTTCAGTGTATCCATCAGAAATCATAAAATGGGCATTTTCTTTTCCAATTATGTCTATATAATTAAAATCAACTGTATTATCTATTTTTTTACTATTATAAGAAAACTTCTTGTAATTATTAATAATTGATTCGTCTTTGGCAATTATATTTAATTTTATATATTTATTTGCCCATTCAATTTCATTAACTATTCTACTTGATAAACATGAATCACATAGAATAAGATTAACTTCATTTGAGTGAGTTATCAATCTAATAACATCAGAAATCATTGTGTCTTTAAATAAACGATTTCTATCAATGCCTAAATCGAAAGGATGAAATAATGTCCATCCTTTATCAAAAGTATTCTCTTTTGTTATTATTACTTTTTTATTTTCAATCATGCTTATCACTTCTTTTTCTTCCGATATTTCTTCTTGCATAATCTGAACATTAGCACCGACTGGCTTCAATGCAAAATCATCAAATATAGGATTGCCTTCTTGCATATATTTCTCACTTAAAACTAAATTGGGCCTAGAAGAAACAATGCGTAAAACAATCGGAGTCCCTACCAATTTTGAATATTTCTTTGATGAATAACTGGATTTCAAAGAAGAGAGCACAACAAAAACATCTTCTTTTTTCTTGTACGAATAAAGCAAAAGTCCTTCTTCTCTAGCTTCTTTAATTTCAATTCTAATTAAGTCGCCTTTTTTCATATATTAAATATCCTTTTTCTTAGTAATAAATGGATTCTTATATTCTTGTTGTAATCTAGGAACCTCTGCACCCAAATCTTTTACAGCTTCAGGGGCATCTATACTTGCTAATCTAGCTCTTTGTTCTGCCCATTTTCTTAAATTAGCTATTGTTTCAGCCATAGTTCTTGATAATGGTGAGGTTGTCGCTATGCAATCTAATAAATTCTTCATTTCTAGGTCTTTTTGGCCGTTTGCATATGCGTTGAATAAAGCTTCATTAACAACTTCTTCAATCTCAGCACCAGAAAAACCTTCGCTCGCTTTTACTAGCTTCTGCATATCTAATTTAAGATCAGCTGCATTTCTATTCTTATTTTTCAAATGAATATTGAATATGTTTTCTCTTTCTCTTGCAGAAGGTAAATCAACAAAGAATATTTCATCAAATCTACCTTTTCTTAATAATTCTGGAGGTAATGCACTAATATCATTTGCTGTTGCAACAACAAATACTGGTTCTTTCTTTTCTTGCATCCAAGTTAAGAATGTACCGAATACTCTGGCACTAGTTCCACCATCAGTTCTACCACTTGATTGGGTTCCACTTAAACCTTTTTCAATTTCATCAATCCATAAAACACATGGTGAAATTGTCTTTGCTACATCAAGTGCATATCTAATGTTTCTTTCAGATTCACCTACGATACCACCAAAAACTTTACCTAAATCAAATCTAAGTAATGGGAACTTCCATTCATTAGCAATAGCCTTCGCTGTTAATGATTTACCACAACCTGGAACACCTAGTAATAAAACACCACGTGGAGTATTTAATCCAAATTTTTTAGCTTCATCACTATATGCGTTACCACGTTTATGAATCCACTCCTTTAAGTTTTCCAAACCACCAATATTTGTTAAATATTCTTTTGGATGGAAATATTCAAGTAATCCACTCTTTTTAATTATTTGTTCTTTTTCGCTAATGATTAGAGGAATTTCATCTTCAGTTAGTTTTCTATTAGTGATAATTGCTTTAGCAAATGCTAATCTTGCTTCCATTACAGTTAAACCAAGAGCTGATTCAAGAAGCTTAGGAGTTATTTCGCTTTCCATGCAATATTCAGTGTATTCTTCAACAACACTATTTGCTATAACTTCAATTGTAGATCTATCTGGTAATTCTACTTCAATAACAGGTAATTCCTTAGAAAGTTCTTCTGGTACAAATTTATTAGGTGAACTTAAAATGATAGCTTTCTTATAGTTTCCTTGATAATTTTGAGCACGCATCATTTCTCTAATATATCTAATGTTAACTGGATTATTAGTTTCACTATATGGGTGGAAGTCTTCTAAAACTAATAGCATATCATTTTCATTTTTTAGATAGTAATCTAAAACAGCAGTTAGAGTAACACAATCAGGATTAATTACTTTAAATCCGCTCCCCTCCCATACTTTTAATCCAGAAACGCTACTCCATGAATACCAATCTATATTCAAATCTTCTGCAACATAGTTAGTAAAACCATGAACTCTTTCCCATTCAAACGAAGCAACTTCAACAACTTTTGCTCCAGCTTTAATTAAAGTTTCTAATTCTTCTTCATAATATCTCATGTTTATCCCTCCAGTGAAAAGTATCCATTAACCATAGAATATACTACTCCCTCAACACATTCTGATTTATTTATTATTTTTCCATTTTTATCTTCTGCTTCAACGTAGATATAATAATTCTTTCCTGTTTCTTTAGAGGCAGGTCTGCTCCAAGCGCCTGTACAACTTGTAGTCTTAGCTTCTTGATCTATTTTGCCTAAATTAGTAAAAGAATGGTACTTAATATTTCTCTCTACTTCAACTAAAGCAATTTCATGATAGCTAGTTTTTTCAGTTAAAACAGATGTGGTTCTATCTGCAACTATTTTGTTTTCTTTTTTTGTTTCGCCAATTAAAAGATGCACATAATATCTAGCTGCATCTTTTTCTTCATCCCAATATACCATTAGGCCACATAATAAACTTTCAACATAGACATTCATAGTTATTCCTCCTCAGCTAGATATGTTGGAAATCCGTTAACAATACCACGACTAACCGCAATCTTTTTACCGCTTCTATCTTCAGCTGAAACTTTAAATACAAATGTATTTCCTATTAATCCAGAAATAACAAACATATTTTCATTTCTTTCAACAGTATAATCATTTAAATGATATAAATATTTTCTACCATTTTCCTCGATAATTTTATATAAAGAAACAATATAATCGGCTGCTTCTTCTATTGATTTCCAATAAACATTAAATGTTTGACCTTCACGAATGACATATGGCATTAACGCTAACTCATTATCACATTTATCTAAAATCAGTAATTGATTTTTTGGCTCATCATAAGGAAGATAATACAGATTTGAGCAGGAAGCATCAATTTCTATTTTTCCGCCTCTTTCCGTTATAACATCACAAATTAAATTCTTTCTATTTGGATACTTATAAACTTTTTCTATTTTTGCTACACCATAGCAAACGCAATAAAATAAATCATTAGGTTTAATATCAGCCAATGCAGGGTGTTTTAATTCTTTTTCATCAAAACTTTCAAGTAACCAAACAGTGTAATCGTTCATTTCTTTTTTATTCTTAAACTCTAATGTTAAATATTCCTTACCTATTGTTCTCATCCGGCCAAAACTAGTCTGATATTTTATATAAAAAGTTATAGATAATGATTTTATTTTTACTTCTTTTTCTTGACCTTTTATTAGACTACTATTATATCCATAATCATAATAACCATTATTTCGCTTATTAGGGTCCTTCATATAATATTTTTCCGAATCCCATGATTCATTTCTTATTACATTTTCACCATTACTATTTAATGGATCAAAATAATCTGCTGTCGTTGCTTTATATAATTGATTTAATTGTATTTGTTGGTTATTACCAACATTAAAATAATAATTATAAATTGAAATGGTAGCTATACCATAATTTTCTAAAAAAACATCATGCCCAATTGCATCCATTATACTTACTTTTTTGCATTTCATACTATTAGCCTCCTTTGATATAACCTTTTCATCTATAGATGGTTTGTTTACTGTTTAATTCAGCTTAACCGAATTATCAATTATATTATTAGAGTTATTCATCATTCCCCATCTTCTTAAATTTCTTTGACTAGGTCCAATTACACCCCCCATAATTGTTACCTCCTATAAATCCGAAGGATTAATAATGACATCTATTTGGTCCTTCACAACTTCATAGAAATAGTCATCATAATCCCATTGTGCGTCTTCAGCATTTTCACCAAAAGATCTCGCACATAATTCATCAAAGAATAGATGCAAGTTGTCTAAGCAATCTAAAATGAATTTCTCATCTAACTTAACAACTGAAAGTGCAGATTCACCATTTTGGTATTTATCTTCTGGGTCCCAGACCATTTTAGGATACCATTGTTTTAAAATCCTATATGATCTAAGAGAATTATGCTTTAGAAAATTCCAAACAGTAAATGCTCTATCATATAAAGGATAATTTGTATATTGCCTAAATGATAATGCACTATCACCTTGTAAACCTTGCATATAAATATCAAATTGTTTTTTGGTATAATCTTCCTCTTTATATCCACATGCTGTAAGCATCTTTAAGCATAGCGCATCAATACTGGACATTAATTGATGAAAGAATTGAGCATATAGAGATTTGATAATAACTTTATAATCTTTAGTTCTTTTCATTCCTGCAACAAATGCTTTAGCATTAGCTTCATCATATTCCAAAACATCATCAGAAAGATAAGATAATCTTGCATTATCCTCTACTTGCTTAGGAGTCTTTATACTATCAATAAAGCTCTTATATTCTCTGAACCATAATTGTTTATATCCTGCTAATAAATCTCTAAACCAATTACATTTATAATCAGATCTATGTTGTTTAGTTGGAAGGTAATACACAGAATGTCTATTTTCAATTTTACTATCTGGGATAGCAAAGAATTTCTTATATCTTTTTGTGTCAATTTTAATTCTACCATCTTTAGCGATAAGACCATAATAATCGATTCTATCACATAGATTATTTTTCTCTAATTTATCATAGTCTTTGCCTATGACTTTACTCTTTTTCTTCATGTTATTGACACCTCCTTAAAACGAAAAAGTGACGGTAGGTATTAGCCTATCGCCACTTCAATAACATTTATCCTCTTCATATGTTATTTTGTTTAGACACGCAATACCACTCTTGAAATTTAGCTTTTAACTATTGGGTTACTCCTCATATGGTATATCCCAACCATAAGATTCGCTCCAACATTTCATATAGGTAATGTTCTTACTCCACGGTTTCAGAACATGCATATGTATCTATGGTATAATTATACCATAGAATTGAATTTTATTTCAATACTAAGGGACAACTACTTTGCATCACTTGTAGTATATCAAACATAAAATAACAATAAAATGTACTATAGTTCAAAAAAAATAGAGGATTACCTCATTACGAGTAAATCCTCCATTTTTATATTAAATATTAGAGCCAAATTATACAAATTTTCAACGTTAGGCATCTTCTTTGCATATTCCCAATCATATATCACCCTAGGTGTATTTAATTGAAGTAATGCAGCTAATCTTTCATGTGTTAAATTAGCTTTGATTCTAAGGGACCTAAGTCTAATACTTGTTGCTTCTTTATCTAATATGGCTTTTCGATAATCCATAAGCAAGTACCTCCTTTGAGCCCTTCCTCAACTTTCTGGCACTCTAGAATTATCAACAATATTATACACTAAATTTATCAAATTTACAAATTATCGAACTGTCAATCACATATGGTTATTTACCTTAAAATTACTAATGTTAAAATTTTCCACTAAACGATAGGTTTTAACATAGTATTTCCTGATATTTCATTTACTTTCCATTTCTAGAATAAAATAACTAGTATTATTTACACTATAATTAGTTGTTGTTTTTCTACTTAACCCATACATTTGTAATAAAATACGCCAATACTCATCAAGCAATAGCATAAATGATTCCGGTTATAATTGGTATTAAAACATTCCATAATATCTTCTTCTCTTTTTTTTCGGGTGTATAAGTATTACCTTCAACAATTATTTGATTATATATTTTATCATTTTCTATTTTAGTATCTTTTCTCAATGTAACATCTAGATTATCTGATTCTATATTCATTTTTTCAAAAGAACATAATAAGTTAATTATTCTAGTTTTGACTGCAGTATAAATTTCTGTATAAAACTGCTGCGGAATAACTTGTTGAATCGATGTGCATTGAACACCAATGTCTAAAAATTCATCCTTAGTATTCCTATATACTCCTGGAACAAGAAAAGTTAAATCTCTTGAAAAAGTGTCCTCACAATCTTTTCTTTTCTCTAAATCTATTATATTCTCAGTTAAAATTATATCATCTAATGATTCAAGAGTTTTAGAACTTAAATATCCAGGTTGCATAGGTTGATTAGTTATTTTATATCTTCCATTAATTCAAGAATAAATAATATTCATTGATTTTAACCTTCTATGTTCAGGAAGCTTATCTGTTTTTTATAACCATTTAATTCCTGTGAACACCAAACAGCCAAATCATTATTATCAATTTTATTTGCTATTACAAGTAATCTTTGTAAGCACTCACTTAAGGAAATAGAATTTATTGTTATATCATTTAAAATTTTAGACATATTATAGCCTCCTATTTAAACTGCCTTATATATCTACTATTATTTCTATAATTATTGTAGAATACCATATAAATCATTAAATAATGCAGTATTTATGCCTATAAAAGAAAAAAATAGCCAATACTTACGTATCGACTATACTTAACTCTAATGGCAATGATTAACTATTTTAATACAATTGCAATCCCCATTCTATTTTTTGCAACCCCTAAAGAAAAATGCGACCCTTTTAATTAATATTTCTTAGGAAAGTAAAATTTTCCAAATTGCCACAAATACTTGTCCAATTCTTTTAACGAAAATTCTTGTAACCCATAATACTCTTTAAATTTTAATAAAATATTTTTAAACTTATAGAATTTATCAGCCTTTCTAAAATATCGTAAAACAATATCAACATATGAGTCATAGATAGGAAATTCCACTTGATTATGATGACTGCAATATTTTGAAGCAAATGAATAAAAATACTTTTTCTTTCCATTAATTGTTACAGTTGCAATATCATTAACCAATTTTATATCTCCATTTGCTAATCTTTCATCAATATCTAATTCTAAAATTCTACAAGCTACTGGATAAATTTTAAAAATATTAGTACTGTAGAAATCATTAAGAATACTACATTTAATCATTATATTTTTTAATTCTGTATTACTTTTATAACTTCCAGCAAAAAGCTCATCAATTGCTTCCTCTTGAATGCTATAATCTTCTAATTCATTCCATTTTTCCAACCAATATAATACTTGCACTTTGGTTGGTGATGGAATTAAAGCTTTATCAAGCACAAAACCACCTCATTATAAAGTTATCTTTTAAAATCTGAATATATTTCATCATTTATATCATCTGGGGCATTAAAAAATAACTCTTCTATATCATTAAATATGTTTTCAAAAAAATCAGAAACGTTTTCTAAGACTATTGAAATGTATTCTTCATCACTTTTAAATGTATCTCTAGGATTTGCAAAAATAATACTCTTAGCCATTGCATCATATGACTTTTTCATAACATTATAGCGTCCACCTAAAAGTGGAGTATTCTTCGCAAAATTATGCCATCTAAGCCTTGTAGCCTGATCATCAGATGGACCAATGTATAGCGTTATTTTTACACCATCAGATACAGTATTTTTTATTTCATAAACAACTAAATCTCGAATACCATCCAAGGTACCATTACCTTTTTGACCTACTTTATTTCTAATACTTACACCAGTAAATCTTAAAGAGCCATTACTAAATTTTAAAATATGAATTTTAGATATTTTTTCTTGTTCATCTAGAATGTCTTTAATTTTAATACCAATTAAATCTCTTAAAGGGGTCTTACTATTATCCAAATTTGGAACTGACAAAACATCCCCAGGATCTAATTCAGGAGATTTTTCTCTAGGTTCTTTCATAAATTCTAATCCTAATACTCTTAATTTTGATTCTTCATCAAATTTAACATCCCATCTATTTTCTAAGAATTCTAATAATTTAAGGCCTCTTTCTTTAATACATTCTGGAGTCCAATCTTTATATTGAACCACTTCAACTTCAGAATGTGACCCATTAGAATATCCACGTCTCTTCTTACCTATTGGATTCTTTTTATCTTCAAATTCATCATTTTGAAGAGCAGAATTTACGCTTTGAGAAAGTGCCAACAAATTGCCTAAAGAGTTAGCTAAATAGTGAAATTCTTCACTTGTATAATCTCTAAATTGATTACGCCAATAATATTTAGTTGGTGTTTGTGGAAATATGTGCTCAATAGATATTTTATCTTTTTCACTTTTAGTGAAACTATCCCAATCAGTTAATTTAGGAACAAATGTCTTCTCATATAATGACATTTCATATTCAAATAAGAAATATCTTAAATCTGACCAAGAATAATATCCATTGCTATTTTTAAATAAACCTTGAATTTTAGTGCTAAAAGTCTCAATAGCTTCATCCTTTACATTATTAAATTTATCTTCTAATGATTTAATTATTTCATCAATAGTTCTTTCTTCTTTATATAATTCTCTAGCAAAATTATATGTAATAGTTGATTGATAGCTTGCTTGCCATCTTGCCATACGGAAATACACGAAGATTGATTTTTCAATAATTTTAAATAATTTTACTCTCTTTTCTGGTGTAGTTTCTTTGTTTAAGAATGATGCAACTACTAAAGTTCTAAAATAGTTAATTCCAATCCTATTTAATTTAGAAATCCATTTCTTTTCTTCATCAGTAAATAATTTACATTCATTTGGATTAAATGAATAATACCAATACTGTGCAACAGATTTTAAACTATCAATATATGATTTAATTTCAGTAGGAGTAAGCACACCATCATTTTCATTCATTTCAAAGTTTTGTAATTCTTCTTCATCAAAATCAATATCTTCATCAAGTTGAATTTCATGAGGCTTCTTATGTAGTCCATATACAGCTTTCGCAGTAAAATAATCACCAAGTAAGAAATCAATATAATCATTACCTGTATTTCTTGAATATTTAAAGAATAATGTCCAATGATTTCTTAAATATTCATCATCATTAAGAGGTTTATCTTTATTTCTACCAAGCTCAAAATATACTTCTTTCCAAGCATCATTTATATCTTTTCTAATTTGTTCTTTAGCATCTTTTGGTAATACCTCATCAGGATAAATAGTTGTCAAATAAATCAATCTATTTTTTAAAATTTCAAGATTAGATAATTTTTTACCACGATTATTCATTGTTTCAAAAGCAACGAATACATCAAAATCATCTTCAATATAGTGAATATTAAATTGTAATCTATTAACAAGTTTTCTAAATAATGATTCTATGCCTTCAAGACCTTTTTCTTTAAACAAAGACTCTACATTATCATCAAAGAATTTTTTAGCATTTTCTAAATTTAATGTATAAAAAGTTTCTTGTAATGAGCCAGTTTGTCCCTCACCTAAAATATAATACCTTAGAAATTCAAAACTAGGGTTATCTACTTCATAGCCAAATTTAAAGGCTTTATTAATTTTAAAAGGTTTCTTATATTCAACAATATATCTTGATTTAATTTCATCTAAATCATCACCATTTAAATATTCGATATTATTTTTAGCTGCAAATTTAATAATAGAACTTACCAAAATTATAAAAGTAGTTAATCTTTGTTGACCATCAACAACGTGGAAAGCACTATAGTCTTTTTCTTTTATAATCCATTGCTCTTCATTCCATTTAGAATAAATATCTTCTTTTAAAATCTTCAAAGATAGCATGCCAGTATAATGATATCTATCTTCTGTGAGATTGTTTAAATCATCCCAAAAATCTTCAAGTTGAGAATTAGTCCAGGCATATCCCCTTTGATAATCTGGAATTCTATATATTCTTTTATCGAACAATTGTGACAATGAAATTAAATCATTCATATTTAATACCTCTCCTCGTATAATATATTTGTATTAATTATTTAATGATGTT